>ENA-OPVT01000207-OPVT01000207.1-human-gut-metagenome-genome-assembly--contig:-NODE-207-length-48501-cov-5.267535_pt1 | contig 48501 bp, 45 predicted proteins | sample MGYA00241499_ERZ501990 | MGnify/ENA primary metagenome ERZ501990 (study PRJEB25962, sample SAMEA2042104) | human gut metagenome | biome: human gut; feature: human-associated habitat; material: faeces...
CTGGTGAAAAATAATTTTATTAATTTTGTTCTCAAAACTAAAATTCATAAACTCGGACTATGTCCTCAGACATATGAATTTTTACGTTTTGTTCACTGCATTAATTACAAATTATTTTTCAATGCAGGGAAGATTATCTAAAATTTTATTTTTATGTTTTGTAAGATAGTATTAATCACAAACTATTTTTCATTTATTAAATTTTTATATTTCTGATAAGAAAAGAATTGAAAGGAAAAAAATTGAGAATAAATTTAGATTTTAATATAAAAGATGATACTATTCATGAGTTTAAAAAAGTTATGCTTCCAGATGTAGAAATTGAAACTTTAAATGTAAAAACTCTTGAAGAAAACAGTGATATAATTTCTCTTGAACTTAGTTCAGGGGAAAACAGATTTGTTTTTACGTTAAAAAATTACAGCGACAAAATGGTTGACCAGAAAATTGTAATGATAAAAGCAGGTCTTTTAAAACTTTTTAAAAAAGTTTATCCATGGGGAGCTTTAATGGGGGTAAGACCTACAAAACTTGTGAGACGTTTTCTTATAATGGGATATTCTTACGAAGAGATTGATGAGATATTAGAAAAACTTTATTTTGCTTTCCCTGAAAAAAGAAAACTTCTTATTGATGTGGTGAAAAAAGAAAGCCTTTACCTTAATGATAAAGCTGTAAATATGTATATTGGAATACCATACTGCCCGACAAGATGTAAATACTGTTCATTTGCCTCTTATGAAATTAACAGCAAACTTGGAAAATTTTATCCTCAGTTTGTAGAAACTCTTCTTGAAGAGATTAAACTTACAGGGGAGATGCTTAAAGGGAAAAACTGCAGAATAGAATCTCTTTATATGGGAGGGGGAACTCCAAGTATTCTTACAGAAAAAGATTTAAAAAGAGTTATTGATGCAGTGTATAAAAATATAAATCTTGAACATTTAAAAGAATTTACTTTTGAAGCTGGAAGAGAGGACACTTTAAATCTTGAAAAACTTCAGATTTTAAAAGATGAAGGAGTGGATAGAGTAAGTCTTAACCCTCAAAGTTTTAATGAACATATTTTAAAAGAGCTTAACAGAAATTTTGATAGACTTCATTTTGATGAAATATTTAAAGAAATAAAAAGACTTGGATTTATTGTAAATATGGATTTAATTTTAGGGCTTCCTGGGGAGAGTGTTGAAGATATTTTAAGAACTCTTAATGAAGTTAGAAAATATGATATAGATAATCTTACAATCCATGCTCTTGCTATAAAAAACGGCTCAAAACTTGTAAGAGATAAATATAAAATTACGGCTATTGAAAATGAAAGAATAGAAGAGGAAATAAAAAAACTTACAGAAGAGATGGATTTAAAACCATATTATCTTTACAGACAGAAAAACAGCTTAGACTGGGGAGAAAATGTAGGATATTCTAAAGAGGGAAAAGAATCAATATTTAATATTGAGATGATAGAAGAAAATCAATCTACAATAGCTCTTGGGGGCGGAGCAATCAGCAAAAAAGTTGAAATGGTTGATGAGACAAGAGCAGCAATCACAAGATATATAAATCCAAAAGACCCGTATATGTATATTTGTGAGATGAGAGAGAGAATGAAGCAGAAAGAGGAGTTGTTTAAATTTTAAAATTATTATAAAGAATAATTTTAAAATATATTTGATAGGAGAGGATATGAAAAAATTATTTTCAGCAGTAATTTTATTTTTTATGTTTTTTTCATTAACTTTCGGGGCAAAATATAAAATGATAATGAGTGATAATGCCTCTGGGAAACTTGACATAAACAGAGCCACAAGGGAAGAGATGTTAAGAAGCGGAGTGGCGGAAAGTTATGTTTCTAAAATAACAAGTTTCAGAGATATTAAAGGAGCAGTAGAAGATATTAATGAGCTTGAATATGTAAACGGCATTGGAGAAAAAACCTGTGAAAAATTAAAAAAATATTTTTACATAAAAGATATTCCAGAGATTAAAACTTTATATATAAATAAAGCTGATGACAAAACTTTATCATATTACGGATTTGATAAAAAAGAGATAAAAAAGATAAGAAAATTTTTAGAGAAAAACAAAAAGATAGAAAATAATATTATGTTAAAAAAAGTTATTTCAGAAAAGAAATATAAAAAATATAAAGATATAATAAAATACGATATTTATTAAAAGGAGCATATAAAATGAAAAGCAGAATAATAAGAGGTACAAGTAAAAATGCAAGATTTTTCCTTGCAGACACAACAGAAATAGTTCAAAAAGCACTTGATATACATGAATGCAGCCCTACAGCTATTGCTGCATTTGGAAGATTTTTAACAGCGGGAGTTATTATGGGAATGTCCCTTAAAGGAGATGACCTTTTAACTCTTATCACTTCAACAGACGGACTTGTTCAGCATATGACAGTTACAGCAAATGGAAAAGGAGAGGTTAAAGGATATCTTTCAAATCCACAGGCAGATCTTCCTCCAAGACCAACAGGAAGACCAGATGTTGCAAATCTTATTGGAAAAGGAAGCCTTAGAGTAATAAAAGATATGGGACTTAAAGAACCGTATGTTGGTCTTTCTGAAATAAATTCAGGTGAGATTGCAGAGGATATTGCATATTATTATGTGACTTCTGAACAGACTCCGACAGTTATTGCTTTAGGAGTTGATTTAAAAGATAATAAAACTGTAAGATCTGCAGGAGGATATATGATTCAGCTTTTCCCTGATGCAGATGAAAAATTTATAGATCTTCTTGAAGAAAAAATAAAAGCAATAAGAAATGTTACAGAACTTTTCAAAGGCGGAATGGACCTTGAAAGAATTTTAAAACTTCTTTATGAAGATATGACTGACGAAAATCATGAAAGACTTGTTGAAAATTATGAAATTCTTGAAGAAAGAGAAATTTCTTACAGCTGTAACTGCAGCAGAGAAAAATATTATAAAGGGCTTATCACTCTTGGAAAAGAAGAACTTAAAAAATTATTTGATGAAACTCACGGAACTATAGAAGCAGAATGTAATTTCTGCAGAAAAAAATATCAGTTTACAAGAGATGATTTTAAAGAATTTTTAGATAAATAGAAAAAATAGAAAATAAAAAATTAAAGGAATTTTTACATTTATTATAGATGTGAAAGTTCCTTTTTATTTTATAAAAATATTGGAAAATAAGATGTAAATAACTTATAGTCTAAAAAAATAGTATAAATAAAAAAAGTGTCTTTTTATATTTGGGAAATAAAATAAAAAATATAAAATAATTTCTAAAAAATTAAATAAAAACTATTGTTTTTTTCTTTTAAAATATAATTGTTTTATAAAAAATACTGAAAAATAAGTATAAAATTTTAAAAACTAAGGCTGAAATATAAAAAATAAAATTTATAAAAAATGTTCAGAAAGATAATTTTATGATTTAATAAATATATGAAAAATAAGAAAAAATAAGAATATCAAAATTAAAACTAAAAAATAAACATTAAAAATAAGATTTGATTTGAAAAAAATTATTTTATATGTGTTTTAAAAATATGAAAAATGAATTTAAAAAATACATAAAAATATAAAAATTAAAAAAGTTTCTAAAAAACTCAAAAAATGGTTTCAAAATTTTAAAATATATGGTATCATGACCTATACTTTTTAATTTTTTATGAAAATTTTTAAAAGAAAAAACAGTTAAAAACAGAAAAATAAATTTCTGTTAAATTATAAAAAATTTTTAAGGGAGTGATGAGAATGGAGGAGTTAAATCAAATAGTTCAAAATGTAAGCGGGTTTGTATGGAATTCACTGCTGATATTTTTATTAGTGGGAACAGGAATTTTTTATACTATTAAATTAAAATTTATTCAAGTCAGGAAATTCGGTGAAGGTTATACAAAAGTAGTAAAAGGTGTAAACTTAAACGGAGAGGCTGCAGGAGCAGATGGAATGAGTTCGTTTCAATCTCTTGCAACAGCAGTTGCGGCACAGGTTGGAACAGGAAACCTTGCAGGGGCGGCAACAGCTATAGCAGCAGGAGGACCGGGAGCAATATTCTGGATGTGGATAAGTGCATTTTTTGGAATGGCAACTGTATACTCTGAAGCTGTTTTAGGTCAGGTATATAAAAAGAAAATCGGCGGAGAAGTTATTGGAGGACCGGCTTTTTATATCAGTGAAGGACTTGGAGAAAATTGGTTCAGCAAAGGGCTTGCAGCTTTCTTTGGACTATCATGTATTTTAGCTCTTTCATTTATGGGAAACGCAGTTCAGTCGAATTCAATAGCTGCAGCATTCAGTAATGAATTTCCAATTCCCCCTGTTTATATAGGAATAGGAGTTGCAGTTGTATCAGGATTTATTTTCTGGGGAGGAACTCAGAGAATAGCATCTTTTACAGAAAAAATAGTTCCTTTAATGGCAGGACTATATGTCGGGGCTTCTATAATAATTATTTTAATGAATTTTTCTCATATAATTCCAGCTGTAAAAATGATATTTGTCGGTGCATTTAATCCGACAGCTGTTATGGGGGGAGCATTTGGAATAACAATTAAACAGGCTGTAAGATTTGGTGTGGCAAGAGGACTTTTCTCAAATGAAGCTGGAATGGGTTCAACACCTCATGCTCATGCTGTTGCAAAAGTTGATCACCCATGTGAGCAGGGAGCAGTTGCAATAATCACAGTTTTCATTGATACATTTGTTGTTCTTACTTGTACAGCTCTTGTTATAATAATGAATGTTGACTTGACAGATAAAGCATTAATGGACAGCATTCCGGGGATAGCTCTTACACAGGCAGCTTTTAAAATGTCATTTGGAAATTTTGGAGGAATATTTATTGCTGTATGTTTATTCTTCTTTGCACTTTCAACAATAATCGGATGGTATTATTTTGGTGTGGCAAATGTAAAATATCTTTTTGGAAATAAAGCTATGAATATTTATAAAGTGATAGTTATATGTTTTATTCTTCTTGGATCTCTTGCAAAAGTTGACTTAGTATGGAATCTGTCAGATTTATTTAACGGGCTTATGGCTCTTCCAAACTTAATTGCACTTCTTGTGCTTTACAAATTAGTTGTAAAAGCAACAGATGAATACAGAAAACTTCATCCGGTAAAAACTAAAGAAAAAGAACAAAGTGCTGTAAAAGAATTAAAAGCATAAGAATATTTTAAATTAAAAGAGGGCTTCATGCCCTCTTTTTGTGTGTTGTGTGTGTGAAAATATACTAATCAAGATTTTCTCCATTTGAAGAAATAACTTGTTTGTACCAGTCAAAAGATTTTTTCTTTTTTCTTTCAAGAGTTCCTTTTCCTTCATCATCTAAATCTACATAAATAAAACCATATCTTTTTTTCATCTGTCCAGAGCCTGCACTGATAAGGTCGATAGGTCCCCAAGCTGTATATCCCATAAGTTCGACACCATCAAGTTCAACAGCATCTTTCATAGCCTTTATATGTTCTCTTAAATAATTTATTCTGTAGTCATCTTGAATAAATCCATTTTCATCGGGAATATCTACCGCTCCCAGACCGTTTTCTACAATAAACATAGGCATTCTGTATCTGTCATAAATTTCATTTAATGTGATACGAAGCCCCATAGGGTCAATAGGCCAGCCCCATTCACTGTATGAAAGATATGGATTTTTTGCTGAAACAAAAAGATTTCCCTCTGCTGTTTCTGATTGCTTTGGGTCAGCAGCTGCACAACGGCTGTTATAATATGAAAATGCTGTAAAATCTACTGTGTAATTTTTTAAGATTTCTAAATCTTCAGGAAAAATTTCAGGGAGACAGTTATTACGTTTCATTTCTTTCAGAGCATAATTTGGATATTTTCCAAAAACCTGCACGTCAATAAAGAAATAACTTTCTCTGTCAGTTTTAAGAGCTTTCCACACATCTTGAGGATTACAGCTGTAAGGATATGCGCTTCCGGCTGCAAACATACACCCGACTTTATTTTCAGGATTAATTTCGCGGGCAATTTTTACAGCTTCTGCACTTGCAACCAATTCATTGTGTGCAGCCTGGTATTTTACTTTTTCTCTGTTTTCTCCCTCTTCAAAACAGATACCTGCTCCCATAAAAGGAGCATGCAGTATCATATTTATTTCGTTGAAAGTAATCCAGTATTTAACTAGCTCTTTATATCTTGTAAAAATAATACGGCACAGATTTTTATAAAAATCTATAAGTTTTCTGTTTCTCCAACCGCCATATTTTTTTATCAGGTGCATTGGACAGTCAAAATGTGTGATTGTAACTAAAGGCTCAATATTATATTTTCTGCATTCTTTAAAAATATTTTCATAAAAAACAAGCCCTTTTTCATTTGGAGCTTCTTCATCTCCATTTGGAAAAATCCTGCTCCATGCAATGCTCATACGGTAAACTTTAAATCCCATTTCAGCAAAAAGTTTTATGTCTTCTTTATAGTGATGATAAAAATCAATTCCGTTTTTGGCAGGATAAAAATGATTTTCATCAAATTCAAACATTTTCATTTCACCTGTTATAACAGCATTTCTATCTTTTCCTGCAGGGCAGAGATCAACATTGGCAAGTCCCCGTCCATCAAGATTAAAACCTCCCTCACACTGGTTGGCTGCAGTTGCTCCGCCCCATAAAAAATTTTTTGGAAATCCCATTATTTTCCCTCCTTGTTTAAGTGAAGAACTGAAAGAAGATTTTCTCCTTGTTTTATTTCTTCTGCATCTGTTTCGATAAGGTCAAAATATTCATCAGGGTCATTTGTTACAAGGACAGGAGTTTCCATAGAAAAGCCCTCTTTTTCAATAGCAGCTTTATCAAAAGTTACAAGAGGCTGTCCTGCAGTAACTCTGTCTCCCTCTTTTATTTCTGCACTAAAATATTTTCCGTTAAGCTGAACAGTATTTATTCCCACGTGTATAAGAATTTCTGTTTCTTTATCAGAAACAATTCCTATTGCATGAAGAGTAGGAAATAATGTTGCCACTGTTCCATTTACAGGAGAATAAAGAGTGTTGTCATTTGGAATAATTATTACACCTTTTCCTAATGCTCCTGAAGCAAAGGCTTCATCACTTCCATCTTTTAAAGGAATAATTTTTCCATTAAATGGGCTTTTTATAATTTCTTTTTTCAAAAATGATTTGTCAGGATTTTCAAAACTATTTTCATTTTCTTTTTTTGCGTTTTTTTCTTCAGGTTTATTTTTTTCTTTATCTTTAAAAGTTATAAAAGTAAAAATAAATCCAAGAACAAGAGCCATAACAGCACCTGTAACTGCTACAATTAGATTTCCTATTGAACCGTCAGGAGCTATCATTGCAGGAAATTCAAAAATTCCCATTCCTCCTACCATAAATTTTCTGAAATTAAAATGTCCATAATATCCTCCAACAATTCCTCCAACAATACAGCTTATTATAAAAGGTTTTTTTAGAGGCAGAGTTATTCCATAAATTGCAGGCTCAGTGACACCAAATATTCCTGAAATAAAGTTTGGCAGAGCAAGTTCTTTTAGCTGTTTATTTTTTGTTTTATAAAAAATTGCAAGAACAACACCTGATGTTGCAAATGTGCAGGCAAAGAAAGGCATCATAACATTATCAAATCCAAAAGTCATCATATTGTTAATGTATACAGGAATAAATCCCCAGTGCATTCCGAAAATAACTAAAATCTGCCAAGTAAATCCAACAACTGCACCAGCAAGAAGAGGGCTTATATTTCTTATTGCAAGAACTGTTTCAGAAATAATTGTTGAACCAAAAATAGTTACAGGCCCGATTAATATAAATCCTGCAGGAAGTGCTGTAAGAAGTGTAAGCATTGGTACAAAAAAGAATTTTACTAAATCAGGAATAAATTTATTAAAAAACTTTTCACATTTTGAAGCAAAATATACAACAAAAATAATCGGAATAACTGTTCCTATGTAATTCATAGAAATGATAGGGATACCAAAAAAATTCATATAAACATCAGAAGCAAAAGATGTTCCTGCAAAAACAGAATAAAGAGGTTTCATTCCTGCTGAAAGAGTACCTGCCTGAAGTCCCGGATAACACATGATTGCCCCTGCTGCAAGTCCAACCATAGGTTTAAGACCGAATTTTTTAGCTGAAGTGTAACCTAAAAAAAGCGGCAGGAATGTAAATAATCCATCTCCAATTCCATTAAAAATAAGATAAGCACCACATTGGGAATCATATAATCCCACTGCAGTAAATAAAGCATTTAATCCTTTTACCATACCGCAGGCAGCCATAATTCCTAAAATCGGCTGAAAAATTCCTGAAACAACATCAAGAGCATTATCAAGAATTTTTCCTTTTTTCTTTTCTTGAGAGCTGTTCTGCCCTCCCTCATCAATTCCTGTAAGTTTTACAACCTGAGCATAAACCTCGGGAACCTGGTTTCCTATAACAACCTGATACTGTCCTCCGCTTCTCATAACAGTTACAATTCCCTCAGTATTTTTTAAAGCATCATCATTGGCTCTGCTTTCATCATTTAATTTAAATCTCAGCCTTGTGATGCAGTGAGTGAGGCTTAGAATATTTTCTTTCCCTCCGATTTGTTTTACAATTTCCTTTGCAAGATTTTCATAATTTTTCATGTTTCTCCTCCATTTATTTTTATTTTATGAAGGTTTAGCCAACTTAATGTCACTATCCATGTTTTTATCTGCTGTTTTCTTTTTGTATTCTTTCAATATGAATTGTAAGATATAGTTTTTCCTCTTCACTTATTGTATATGAATATGCTTTCTCGATATAATCTTTTATTTTCATAGTACATTCATATGAAGATTTATATTTATTTTTTACAAGAGAGAGAAGTTCTTCATCTTGTTCGTTTTGGTGAATGTTTTTTTGAAAAACTCTCAGTGCAAAAAATTTAAGATGAGTGATAAATCTGTAAAAATAAACAGACTCTTCATCAAATTCAGTGTGAAAATGATATTTTACAATTTTTACAATCTGATGAATAAGTTTTGTCACAGCTCCTATTTCTTTTATTGCATTATAATTATTATCCATCTGGGCATTTACAATATGAAGAGCTATAAATCCTGCTTCATCTTCAGAAAGTTTCATTTGAAATTTTTCTTCAATAAATTTTAAAGCATGAAGCCCTATTTGAAATTCCTCTTTATAAAATTTTTTTATATCCCAAAGCATAATATTTTTTGTAGATATTCCCTCTTTTTCTCTTAAAATTGCCATATGAATATGGTCAAGAAGGGTGATATGGATAAATTCATTTAAAATTTTTGCAGCTTTTGTTTTGGCATATTCTATAATTTTTTCTGTGACTTCGATATATTCTATAGGAACATCACAAAGAAGCTGCTGTAATTTTAAATTTGTATCCGGATTTACAAGAGAAAAAATTTTATCAATCTTTGTTTCATCAACTAAATCTCCAACTTTTTTATGAAAAGCAATTCCGCACCCCATAATAATTTTTTCAGGCTCGTTTTTTTCATATACGACAACCACATTGTTATTGAGTATTTTACCGATTTTCATTAAAAATCCCCCTTTAAAAAAAAGACCTACTTATACAAAAAAACAAAAAAATTGCTCTTTTATATAAATAGGTCTAGCTTGTATTTAAACAATCACTATCCATTTTTTAAAATTATATATTATTAATTTTGTTTTGTCAATTATATTTTTAGACTATTTAAAAACAGAATATATCTTATCTGTTCATAAAAATGATTGTTCTCCTTTTTATAAAAACTGTTCTTGTTATGAAAATAATTAAAATTTTTTATATTTTGTAAAAAAACTGTAAATATTAAAAATGAGAAAATAAAACTAAAATGAAAATTTCTCACAAAAGTATAAAAAAATTGGAGAGATTATACAGAGATAAAAAAATTACAGATAATTAGTGTGTAAAAAAACAGTAAACTATATTTAAAGAGTGTAAAAGAATTTGCTGTTTGAAAATCAGAAGTATATACTGAATCTGTATTAGTAAAATTAATATTATTTTGGGAGGAATTATGAGCTTTAACAGAAATGAAAAGTCAAGGCTTTTATTTTCTCTTCCAGCTCTTGTAATAGCTTTTGGATTTTCAATTTATCCATTAATAAAAACAATAATTTATGCTTTTTCTTTTACAGATGAAAAAGGTGTTATTGTAGAAAGAGCAGGAATAGAAAATTTCTATGAACTTTTCACAGATCCATCTTTTTATTACAGCCTGCTGGCTACTTTAAAATTTGCAGTAATAACAGTATTTTTTAGTATTGTAATTTCACTTTTTCTGGCAATTTTGTGCAATGAAAAAATAAAAGGAATAGGTTTTTTCAGAACGATTTTTTCATCAAGTCTTGGTGTTTCAATTTCTGCAGCAGCTTCAATAGTGCTTTTTATGTTTCACCCTAGTCTTGGAGTAGTGAATGAAATTATAAAATTCTTTGGAGGAATACCTTTAAACTGGCTGACAGATTCAAAATATGCTTTGATAACAGTTGCCATTTCAACAATATGGATGAATATAGGATTTGGTTTTTTAGTTATTACAGCAGGGCTTCAGAATATAAGCAGCGACATAGATGAAAGCTGTGCAATAGACGGAGCAGGATATTTTGACAAACTTTTTAAAGTAACTCTTCCTCTTATCAGTCCGAGTATTTTTTATCTTACAATAACAACTACATTAAAAGCATTTCAAAGTTTCGGACAGGTAGATATATTAACAGGGGGAGGACCTAACAACGCAACAAACTTTTTGGTTTACAGTATTTATAAAACAGCATTTTCAAGTTACAGATTTGACTATGCCAGTGCTCAAGGGGTAATACTTCTGATTATTATAATTTTAATTATGCTGTTTAAATCAAAATTGGAAAAGAAGGTGCATTATCAATAATGAAAAATAAAAATAATATAATAATTTATACTCTGCTGTTATTTTCATCAGCAGTAATATTTTTCCCTCTTGTCTATGCTCTTTTTGCAAGTTTTATGCCTACAATAGATATAGTTACAGGAAAAATAATTCCAAGCTCTCTTGAGATAAAAAACTATAAAGATCTTATTGGAGCATTCCCAATGGGAAGATTTTTTGCAAACAGTCTGATAACTTCTTTTTTAGGAATGGCTGCTCAAGTTATTATATGCAGTATGTCAGCATATGGAATTGTATTCATAGATTTTAAAACAAAAAAATATGTGTTTGCAGTTATTATGCTTTCTATGTTTATTCCGTGGGAAGCTATATTTGTTCCAAACTATATAACAATTTTAAAAGCCGGGCTTTTAAATACAAGGCTTGCAATAGTTCTTCCATTTCTTGCAAATGGATTGGGAACATTTCTTATGATACAGCAGTTTAAAACACTTAATAAATCTCTTATTGAAGCTGCAAGAATAGACGGCTGTTCACATTTTTATATATACACAAAAATAGTGATGCCCCTTTCAAAAGGAATTTTAAGCACATGGGGAATTTATTCTTTTTTAAATCTTTGGAATATGTATTTATGGCCTCTTATGGTATCAACAAAACCAGAGTCAAGAACAATTCAAATAGGGCTTAAAATGCTGAAATCAGAAGAGGAAACAAATTTTGGAAGACTTATGGCTGGAGTTATTTTGGTAATAGTTCCATCTCTTATAATTCTTTTTTTAGGACAGAAACAGCTTCAAAAGGGACTTACTTCTGGAGCAGTAAAAGAATAAAAAATAAATTTGAAATAAATTTAAATGAAAATATTTTAGAAAAATTTGGAGGAAAATATAATGAATTTAAAAAAATTAACAGTTTTATCTTTAGGATTAATGATGTCTTTATCAGCTTATGCAAAGGAAAATATAGTATTCTGGCATGCTATGTCTGGAACAGGGCAGAAAGCACTTGAAAAAATAGTTGATGATTATAATAAATCACAGGATAAAGTTCATGTTGAAGCAGTGTTTCAAGGTTCTTACGAAGAATCAATAGTAAAATTTAAAGCTGTTTCCGGAACAAAAGAAGTTCCAGACTTAGTTCAGATGAATGACATATCAACATCTTTTATGTATAAAAGCGAATCTGTTATCCCTGTAAGTGATTTTATAGAAAAAGATAAATCATTTGACGAAAATAAATTGGAAGATGTATTATTAAACTATTACAGAATAAATGATAAACTATATTCAATGCCTTTCAATTCTTCAACAGCAATTCTTGTTTACAATAAAGATGCTTTTAGAGAAGCCGGGCTTGACCCTGAAAAAGCTCCAAAAAGTTATAAAGAAGTTGAAGAATATTCAAGAAAACTTGTTAAGCAGAATGGAAGCGGGGCAGTTGACAGATATGGATTTTCAATAATTTCTTATGCTTGGTTTATAGAACAGCTTCTTGCAAATGATAATGTTTTATATGCAGATGAAGAAAATGGAAGAAACGGAAATAATCCGTCAAAAGTTATGTATGAGAAACAGCTTCCTGTAATTTTAAACTGGATGCAGAATATGAATAAAGAAAAACTTGCAGTAAATTACGGAAGAGAATGGAACTCAACAAGAAGTGCTTTTAATTCCGGAAAAGTTGCAATGTATTTAGATTCTTCAGCAGGGCTTACAGCAGTTATAAAAAATTCAGATTTTGAAGTTGGAACAGCATTTATTCCAAATGAGAGCGGAATATTTAATGGAAGTGTTATAGGGGGAGCTTCTTTATGGATTACAAATTCAAATAACAGAGCCAAAGAAGATGCAGCATGGGATTTTGTAAAATATGCAGTGTCTAAAGATGTTCAGGCTTTCTGGTCAGCAAGCACAGGATATTTCCCTGTAAATAAAGATTCTTATGAAACTCCTGTAATGGCAGAAGTAATGGAAAAAATGCCGCAGTTTAAAACTGTTGTAGAAGAACTTAAAGCAACAAATAAAAACAGAGCAACTCAAGGGGCAATCTTAGGAGTGTTCCCAGATGTGAGAGAAAAAATGGTTGAAGCTATGGAAGCAGTTTCAGAAGGAAAAGATGGAAACAAAGCAGCAGCAGATGTTGCTAAAGCATCAAACAGAATTATTTCAAGATATAACAGAATAAATAAATAATTGTAAATATTTTGGAGGAAAAATGGCAGAGGTAATTTTAAAAAAAGTTGAAAAAACATATCCCAACGGTTTTAAAGCTGTACACGGGATAAATTTAGATATTAAAGACGGAGAGTTTATGGTTTTTGTAGGGCCGTCAGGATGTGCAAAATCGACAACTCTTAGAATGATAGCAGGCTTGGAAGAAATAACAGGAGGAGAAATCTGGATAGGGGATAAACTTGTAAATGATTTGCCGCCAAAAGACAGAGGAATAGCAATGGTATTCCAAAATTATGCCTTATATCCCCATATGACTGTTTATGAAAATATGGCTTTTGGATTAAAAATGGCAAAAACTCCAAAAGATGAAATAGACAGACGTGTGAAAGAAGCAGCAGAAAAATTAGAGATAACAAATCTTCTTGACAGAAAACCGAAAGAGATGTCAGGGGGACAGAGACAGAGAGTTGCAGTTGGAAGGGCAATAGTGAGAAAACCAGATGTATTTTTATTTGATGAGCCTTTATCAAACTTAGATGCAAAACTTAGGGTGTCAATGAGAGTAAAAATAACCCAGCTTCACAAACAGCTGAAAGAAGAGGGGCAGACAGCTACAATGATTTATGTAACTCATGATCAGGTTGAAGCTATGACAATGGGAGACAGAATCTGTGTTTTAAATTATGGAAAAATTATGCAGGTTGATACACCGTTAAATCTTTATAAAAAACCGGCAAATAAATTTGTTGCAGGATTTATTGGAAGTCCGTCAATGAATTTTATTGAGGGACACATTGAAGAAAATGAAAAAAATATGTTTTTTGTTTTTGGAAACGAAAGAAAATTAGTTCTTCCTAAAAGAATGGAAGAGCCTTTAAAAAATTATATTGGAAAAGAAGTTATTCTTGGAATAAGACCTGAGAATATAGGAAATAAAATTACAAATCCAGAGGGCAAAACAGGAAACTTTGTAAATGGGAATGTAAGTATTGTTGAATATATGGGAAATGAAGAGTATGTATATTTTAAAATAGACGGACAGGAATTTGTTTCAAGAATAGAAGCTAGAAAATCAGAAAATTTAACTCATGGTTCTGAAGGAATATTTTATTTTAATATGAAAAAGGCGCATATATTTTCAAAAGAAACAGAGGAAAATTTAACACTGAATATTGAGCCTGAAAATTAGAAAATGAAAATATTATGAAAATCTTTTTATATTCCCTCTGTTATATTAAAAGAAAACATAACAGTGTTTTGTTATTGACAGAAAATGGAGAACAATATAAAATTGACATAATGATTATAAAAAAATTTGGAGGGAAAGATGGATATAAAAGAAATTTTAGAGAGGAATCCAATAATACCTGCAGTAAAAAACGAAAACTATTTACAGGAAGCTATGGAGTGCGGAAGTGAAATAGTTTTCGTCATTATGTCAAATCTTATAAATATTCAAGATATTGTGGAAAAATTAAAGTCAGCAGAAAAAATAGTTTTTGTCCATGTGGATATGATAGAGGGACTTTCAAGTTCAAACTATGGTGTAGATTATCTTATGGCTCATACAAAAGCTGACGGAATAATAACAACAAAACATAATATTGTTGCTTTTGCTAAAAAAAATAATATAAAAGTTATTCAAAGATTTTTTATTTTAGATTCCTTTTCATTTAAAAACACTATAACTCATATAAGAGAAAATAAGCCTGATGCTGTGGAAATACTTCCTGGAGTTATGCCGAAAATTATAAAAAGAACCTGCAATCTTGTGAATATTCCTGTTATCACAGGGGGGCTTATAGATGAAAAAGAGGATATAATAAATGCTTTAAATTCCGGAGCGGAGGGAATATCTACAACAGACATTACTTTGTGGGATTTTTAGTTTAAAATTTAGGAGGAAAAAATGGTAAAAAATTTTGCTCATAGAGGTTTCAGCGGAAAATATCCAGAAAATACAATGATTGCTTTTGAAAAAGCTGTGGAAGCAGGAGCTGAGGGGATAGAGCTTGATGTACAGCTTACAAAAGACGGGGAAATTGTAATTATCCATGATGAAACAATAGACCGTACAACAGATGGAAAAGGATTTGTTGCAGATTACACTTATGAAGAGCTGAAAAAATTTGATGCCTCATATATTTATACAGGAAAAATGGGATTTAATAAAATTCCTGCATTGAGAGAGTACTTTGAATTTGTAAAAGATAAAAATATTGTGACGAATATAGAACTTAAAACAGGAATAAATGAATATTTTGGAATTGAGGAAAAAGTGTGGGAGTTGATAAAAGAATATAATCTTGCAGAAAAAATTATAATTTCAAGTTTTAATCACTACAGTGTTTTAAGGATGAAAAAAATTGCTCCAGAGATAAAATGTGGATTTTTAAGTGAGACATGGATAATTGACGGAGGAAAATATACAAAATCTTATGGTGTAGAATGCTATCATCCTCATTTCGCAATGATAACTGACGAGACAGCAAAAGAGATGAAAGAAAATGGAATTGAAATTAATACATGGACAGTTAATGATGAAGAAACAATGAAAGATTTAATTTCAAAAGGTGCAGATATTTTAATTGGAAATTATCCGGATTTAACTAAAAAAGTTATTGAGGAGATTTATAAAAAATGACGGCAGAAAAAGTGAGAGAAGAACTTTTTAAAAACTCTGAAGAAAAATATAAAAAATTTACAGAAAAACTTATTCCAGAAACTGAAAATATTTTGGGAGTGAGAACACCTGTTTTAAAAAATCTAGCAAAAAAGATTATTAAAGAGGGCAGAGGGGAGGAGTATGCCCTTTGTGGTGATATATATTATCACGAAGAATTTATTGTTCAGGGAATGGTTATAGGTTTTCTGAAAGCAGATTTTGAAGAAAAAAGAAAGTTTGCTGAAAAATTTATACCTAAAATAAAAAATTGGGCAGTGTGTGATAATTTTTGCTCTGTTTTTAAAGTGCCGAAAAAAGATAAAGAAAAAGTGTGGGAGTTTTTGGAAAAATATTTTGTTTCTAAAGAAGAATATGAAGCAAGATTTGCTATTATTATGTCACTTAAGCATTTTATGTGTGAGAAATATCTTGAGAAAATTTTTATAAAATTAGATAACTTAAAAAATAATAATTATTATGTTCAAATGGGTGCAGCTTGGGTTATTGCTGAGGGGTTTACAAAATATTCCGAAATAACTTTGAAATATATTTTAAAAAATAACCTTGATAATTTTACACATAATAAAGCAATTCAAAAAATCTGCGAATCTTTGAGAGTTGACAGCAGAACCAAAGAGTATTTAAAGAGTTTGAAAAGAAAATAAAATTTTAAATACAGCACTTTTTACAAAAATATAGTTCAAAAATAAAACTTTTTGAAAAAATATTTGACAAAAAAATAAAAATATAGTAAACTCAGTTTAAGAGAATATAGCTGAGAGATTGGAGAAGCTTAAAATAATTATCTTAGTTTTAAGATAACTATTTTAAGTTTTTTTATTTTCAGAATATTCCAAAAAAATTTTAAAGGTTATAAGGAGGGAGTTTTTATGACAACAACTGCAATGTATTTAGCGGAATTTGTTGGAACAGCTTTATTATTACTTTTAGGAAATGGAATCAATATGACACTTAGTCTGAGAAAAAGTTTTGGTAAAGGAGGTGGCTGGTCAGTAACTTGTATCGGATGGGGAATGGCTGTTACAATGTCAGCATATTTAACTGGCTGGGTAAGCGGGGCTCACTTAAATCCTGCACTTTCTATTGCAATGGTTCTTTCTGGAAGAATGGATGCAGCTCTTTTACCGGGATATATTATTGCACAAATTCTTGGAGGAATATTTGGTGCAACACTTGCATATCTTGCCTATAAAGATTTGATGGACGACGAACCTGAAGCAGGAACAAAACTTGGAGTATTCTCAACAGGTCCTGCAATAGATCATAAACCTTGGAATGTTGTAACAGAAGCTATTGGAACAGCAGTTCTTGTTATAGGAATTTTAGCAATAGGATATGGAGCAAACGGAGTATCTGGAGGAATGGGACCATTCCTTGTTGGAATGCTTATCTGTGTAATCGGTATGGCTCTTGGAGGAGCAACAGGATTTGCAATTAATCCGGCAAGAGATTTAGGACCAAGAATAGCTCATACAATCCTTCCAATAAAAGGAAAAGGAAGTTCAAACTGGCAGTATGCTTGGGTGCCAATCGTTGGACCAATTATCGGTGCAGTTTTAGGAGTTGTAATATTTGATCTTTTTGCAGCAGCATGTGTAGGAATTTAATAGAAATTTTCAGATTTTATGATAAAATAAATTAGAAAAAATAAATTCGGAGGTTATTATGAATAAAAAATATATTGTAGCTTTAGACCAAGGAACAACAAGTTCAAGAGCAGTTATCTTTGACAGCGAACAAAAAATAGTTGGAGTAGCACAAAAAGAATTTAAGCAGATATATCCGAAAGAAGGCTGGGTTGAGCATGATCCAATGGAAATATGGGCAAGCCAAAGCGGAGTTCTTGCAGAAGTAATAGCCAAAGAGGGAATATCACAGCATGATATAATCGGAATAGGAATAACAAACCAAAGAGAAACTACAATCGTCTGGGATAAAAATACAGGAAAACCTGTTTATAATGCAATTGTGTGGCAGTGCAGAAGAACAGCTGAAATATGTGACGAACTTAAAAAAATAGAAGGACTTAACGAATATGTAAAAGAAAATACAGGTCTTTTAATAGATGCATATTTCTCTGGAACAAAAATTAAATGGATACTAGACAATGTTGAGGGAGCAAGAGAAAAAGCTGAAAAAGGAGATCTGCTTTTTGGTACTGTTGATACATGGCTTATCTGGAAACTTACAAACGGAAAAGTTCATGCAACAGATTATACAAATGCTTCAAGAACAATGATATACAATATTAAAAAACTTGAATGGGACGAAAAATTATTAAATATTTTAGGAATTCCAAAATCAATGCTTCCTGAAGTAAAAGACAGTTCTGGAACTTTTGGATATGCAAATCTTGGAGGAACTGGAGGACACAGAATTCCAATAGCTGGAGTTGCTGGAGACCAGCAGTCAGCACTTTTCGGACAGGCATGTTTCAATAAAGGGGATTCAAAAAATACTTATGGAACAGGCTGCTTCTTACTTATGAATACAGGTGAAGAAATGGTAACAAGCCATAACGGACTTATTACAACAATAGCTATAGGACTTAACGGAAAAGTTCAATATGCTCTTGAGGGAAGTATTTTTATAGGCGGAGCAAGTGTTCAATGGTTAAGAGATGAAATGAAACTTGTTGGAGAATCTGCTGATACAGAATACTTTGCAAGAAAAGCAAAAGACAGCGGCGGAGTTTATGTTGTTCCAGCATTTGTAGGACTTGGAGCACCTTACTGGGATATGTATGCAAGAGGAGCAATAGTTGGAATTACTCGTGGAACAAATAAAAATCAAATTATAAGAGCTACTCTTGAATCAATAGCTTATCAGACAAGAGATGTTCTTGAAGCAATGCAGGAAGATTCTGGAATAAAATTAAATCATCTTAAAGTTGACGGAGGAGCAGCTGCAAATGATTTCTTAATGGAATTCCAATCTGACATTTTAAATTCTTGTGTAAGAAGACCAGTTCTTCTTGAAACAACAGCTTTAGGAGCAGCATACCTTGCAGGACTTGCAGTTGGATTCTGGGAATCTAAAGAAGAAATTTCTAAACAATGGATTTTAGGAAAAGAATTCTGCCCATCAATGAGTGAAGAAGAAAGAACAAGAAGATATAAAGGATGGAAGAAAGCAGTTAAGAGAGCAATGGCTTGGGAGCTTGAAGATTAAATGAAATTTACAAATTTTTAACAATTATTTTATATTATTAAAATTAAAAAAATATATTGACAATTTAATAAAAAAAAGAGATAATTATATTAAATAGAATAAAAATTTAATAAAGACCAGAGATGAAGTGAGTCAGATAAAGAGAAGGAAATTTTCCTTCTGCTTTTTCTGACTCTTTTTTTATTAAAACAGGGAGGAAAAAATGGTAGATGTTGTTGTAATCGGAGCAGGAATAATGGGAGCAGCAGTTTCACGTGAATTATCTAAATATAATCTGGATATCGTTGTTCTTGACAAAGAGCATGATGTGTCAAACGGAACTACAAAAGCCAACTCTTCAATCGTTCACGCCGGATATGATGCTAAAGAAGGAACACTTATGGCAAAATATAATGTTTTGGGAAGTGAGATGTTTGAAGAAATTTGTAAGGAGATAGATGCTCCATACAAAAGAACTGGTTCTTATGTTCTTGCATTTTCCGAAGAAGAAAGAAAGCATGTTGAAGCACTTTACAAAAGAGGAATTGCAAACGGAGTAAGAGAGCTTGAAATTTTAGAAAAAGATGAAATTTTAAGAAGAGAACCAAACATAAGTCCTAAAGTTGTTGCAGCTCTTTATGCAGGAACAGCTGCCGTTATAGGCCCTTACGAAGTTTGTATAAAAATGATGGAAAATGCAGCAGAAAACGGAGTTAAAGTAGAACTAGATGCTGAAGTTGTAAAGGTTGAAAAAATGGAAAAAGGATACAGAACAACTTTAAAAGACGGAAGAATTTTTGAATCAAAGGTTGTTATAAATGCAGCTGGAGTTTATGCTGACATTATTAATAATATGGTAAGCAGCAAGAAATTCAAAATTCATCCAAGAAGAGGGGAATATTTCTTGCTTGATAAGGTTGAAGGAAATTTAACAAATTCTGTAATTTTCCAATGTCCTAATGAAATGGGAAAAGGAATTTTAGTTGCTCAGACAGTACATGGAAACCTAATTGTAGGTCCTACAGCTGAAGATATTGAAAGCAGAGATGATGTAGGAAATACTCTTCCGGCTCTTGATAAAATAAAAAGAGAAGCTGTAAAAAGTATAGAAAATATTAATTTCAGAAATAATATAAGAAACTTTTCAGGTCTTCGTGCCGAAGCTGACACAGGAGATTTTATAATTGGAGAAGCAGAAGATGCAAAAGGATTTTTCAACATTGCCGGAACAAAATCTCCAGGACTTTCTTCAGCTCCTGCAATAGGACTTGATGTTGCAAAAATGGTTGCAGAAAAACTTCAGGCTGTTAAAAAAGAAAATTTCAAAAAGAACAGACCTCAAATTCATTTTATGGATTTGTCTCCAGAAGAAAAAGCAGAAGTTATTAAAAAAGATCCAAGATACGGAAGAGTTATATGCAGATGTGAAAGCATAACAGAGGGAGAAATCGTTGACGTAATTCACAGAATGGTTGGAGCAAAAACAGTTGACGGAGTTAAAAAAAGATGCAGACCGGGAACAGGAAGATGTCAGGGAGGTTTCTGCGGACCAAGAGTTCAGGAAATTCTTGCAAGAGAACTTGGTGAAAAATTAAATGAAATAGTTCTTGATAAAGTTGGATCATACATATTAACTGAAGAAACTAAAAATGCTTAATAACAGGGGGATTTAAAATGAAATATGATTTAGTTGTTATAGGAGGAGGACCTGGAGGTCTTGCCGCTGCAATCGAAGCCAGAAATAACGGAGTTGAAAAAATATTAGTAATAGAAAGAGACAAAGAACTTGGAGGAATACTTCAGCAGTGTATTCACAACGGATTTGGTCTTCACGAATTTAAAGAAGAACTTACAGGGCCTGAATATGCAGAAAGATTTATTAAAAAACTTTATGAACTTAATATTGAATATAAACTTGATACAATGGTTTTAGAAGTAAGTCCTGAAAAAATTATCCATGCAATAAATACAAAAGACGGATATATGATGATAGAAGCAAAAGCTGTTGTTCTTGCAATGGGATGCAGAGAGAGAACCAGAGGAGCTATTGCAATTCCGGGAGAAAGACCATCTGGAATATTTACAGCAGGAACAGCTCAGAGATTTATCAACATGGAAGGATATATGGTTGGTAAAAAAGTTTTAATTCTTGGTTCTGGAGATATCGGGCTTATCATGGCAAGACGTATGACACTTGAAGGTGCAGAAGTAAAAGCCGTTGTTGAGCTTATGCCTTTCTCTGGAGGACTTGCAAGAAATATTGCACAGTGTTTAAATGACTATGATATTCCTTTATATTTAAGCCACACTGTTGTTGATATAAAAGGAAAAGAAAGACTTGAAAAAGTTGTTATTGCAAAGGTTGATGAAAACAGAAGACCTATTCCTGGAACAGAAATAGAATATGACTGCGATACACTTCTTCTTTCAGTAGGATTAATTCCAGAAAATGATATTTCAAGAAAAACAGGAATTGAAATGGACAGAAGAACAAACGGTCCTGTTGTAAATGAAATGATGGAAACAAGTATTCCGGGAATATTTGCCTGCGGAAACGTAGTTCACGTGCATGACCTTGTGGACTTTGTAAGTGCAGAGTCAAGACGTGCAGGAGCTGCAGCAGCAAAATATGTTAAAGATGAAATTAAAAATGGAGAATACAAAACAATTAAAAATGGTTTTGGTATAACTTATACTGTACCTCAAAAATTCAGAGTTGAAAATGTAGAAAATAATCTTGAAGTATTTATGAGAGTAAATAATATTTATAAAAATATGAGACTTCAAGTTAAAGACGGAGATAAAGTAATTGTTAATTTGAAAAAACCTCACTTAGCTCCAGGAGAAATGGAAAAGGTTATAATTCCTAATAAAATTTTACAAAGTATTACAGGAAATGAAATTGTAATTGAACTTGCGGGAGGGGACGAATAATGAAAAAAGAAATGATATGTATAGTATGCCCAATGGGGTGTCACCTTTCAGTTGATACAGAAACTTTGGAAGTAACAGGGAACACTTGTCCGAGAGGAGAAAAATACGGGAAAGAAGAATTAACTTGTCCAAAAAGAGTTATAACTTCCACAGTAAAAATTACCGGAGGAATTCATAAAAGAGTTCCTGTTAAGACAAATGATTCAATTCCAAAAGAATTAAATTTTAAATGTATGGAGCTTTTAAATCACGTTGAACTTAAATCTCCTGTAAAAAGAGGAGATGTTGTAATAAAAAATGTTCTTGGAACAGGAGTAGATGTTGTAGTCTGCCGTGATATGTAATAATATTGGAACAAGGAGCAAACCAAGAAATTTAATAAATAAAATTTCTCGGTTCGTCGGCTCTGCTAGTCGTCGAACTTCTTACCAGTCGTTCGTCTCCTGCATTGACGAAAAAAGGAGTTGCCTGAAGTTGATGATTTTATATCGTCAATTTGGTCAGCTCCTTTTTCAATTTTTTAATAATTGTAAACTTCTTTGAAAAAAATTATACCGTTTTTTAGTTTATGGAAGATATAATTTAGAAAAAAGAAAAGAGGTTTAAACATGAAATTAAATAAAGGATATTTTGTTACAGCCGCTGATACAGGAATAGGAAAAACTTATGTCAGTGCTTTTTTATACAAAGTTGTAAAAAAGTATGAGGGAGCTTATTACAAACCTGTGCAGAGCGGGTGTATTGAAAAAAATGGCAGACTTACTGCACCAGATATAGATTTTGTCTGCAGTTTTAATAATGAAGAATATGATATTTCAAAGGGAACATATTTTTTAAAAGAGGAAGTATCGCCTCATCTTGCAGCTGAAATTGAAAATACAGAAATAAATTTTGAAAAAATAAAAAAATATTGGGAAAATTTAAAAATTAAATATAAAACAATAATTGTTGAGGGAGCTGGAGGAGTTTATGTTCCCCTTGTAAGAAACAAATATTTTATATTTAATTTAATAAAAGATTTAAATATTCCCGTTATTCTTGTGTGCAGTACAAAAGTAGGAGCAGTAAATCATGCTCTTCTTACAATAAATTTTTTAAAAAATACAGGGATAAAAATTCATGGAATTGTTTTTAACAGAGTTTCAGAAAATATTAAAAATTTTGAAAAAGATAATATTGAAATTATTTTAAAAACAGGTGAAATAAAAAAATATCTTATAATAAAAGAAAATCAAAAGAATATTTCTGAAGATGAAATTTTAAAATTTTTGGAGGAAGATAATGAATAATTTAAGCAGTCTGCAGAAAAAAGATTTGAAATATATATTTCACCCTTGTTCTCAGATGAAAGATTATGAAGAACTTCCGCCGATAATTATAAAAAAAGCAGAGGGAATTTATTTTGAAGATGAAAATGGAAAAAAATATATGGACTGTATTTCAAGCTGGTGGGTAAATCTTTTTGGTCACTGCAATAAAAGAATTAATGAAGCAGTGAAAGAACAGATTGAAAATCTGGAACATATATTATTTGTTAATTTTTCTCATAAGCCGGCAATAGAGCTTGCAGAAAGATTGCATAAATTGACACCAAATGGAATTGAAAAATTTCTTTTTGCAGATAACGGCTCTTCAAGTATTGAAATGGCACTGAAATTAAGTTTCCAGTATCATGCTCAAACTGGAAAACCTAAGAAAAAAAGATTTATTTCTTTAACTGACGGCTATCACGGAGAAACTTTAGGAGCATTGGGTGTTGGAGATATTGATATTTTTACAAAAACTTATTACCCTCTTATAAAAGAGGGGATAAAAGCAAAATCTCCTGACTGTTTCAGATGTCCTTTTCACAAAAACAGAGAAAATTGCAGTGCTGAATGTTTTGAAGATATGGAAAAAATAATTGAAAAAAATCACAGTGAAATATCAGCAGTAATAATTGAACCTGTTGTTCAGGGAGCAGGAGGAATGAAAATATATTCTCCTATGTATTTAAAAAAATTGAGAAAAATTACTGAAAAATATAATATTAATCTTATAGCAGATGAAATTGCAGTTGGTTTTGGAAGAACAGGAAAAATGTTTGCAGTGGAGCATGGAGAAATAAGTCCAGATATAATGTGTATGGCAAAAGGAATTTCGGCAGGATATTATCCAATGTCTGTGATTGGAATAACAAATAAAATTTATGAGGAATTTTATGAAGATTATCTTAAGGGAAAATCTTTTCTCCATTCTCACACTTATTCTGGAAATCCTATCGGCTGTCGTATTGCAGTAGAAGTTCTAAAAATTTTTGAGGAGGAAAAAATTTTAGAAGTCATAGAAAAAAAGGGAGAGTATTTAAGAAAAAAAGTTTTGGAAATTTTTAACGGCTGTGAATATATCGGTGAATACAGGCAGATTGGTTTTATCGGAGCTTTGGAATTTTTGAAAAATAAAAATACAAAAGAGGATTTCCCAAAAAAATACAGGGCAGGATATGAAGTTTATAAAATTGGTTTGAAAAACGGAGTGATTTTAAGACCTTTAGGAAATGTAATATATTTTATGCCGCCTTATATAATTACGGAAAAAGAGATTGATATAATGGTTGAAACCTGCAGAAAATCTGTTGATGAATATGTGGAAAGATTAAAGAAAGAGGGGAAGCTGTAAGATTGGAAAAAGAAAAAATAAGAGAGGAACTTTTAAAACTTAAATCAGAAAACAATTTCCGCAGTTTAAAAGAATTTGACGGAAAAGAAATTAATTTTTCTTCAAATGATTATCTTGGAATAGCACAGGATAAAAAACTTTTGGAGGAATTTTATTCAAAATACAGACCAAGATTATCTTCCTCTTCTTCAAGGCTTATGAGCGGGTCGTATAAAGAGGTTATGGAACTTGAAAAAAGGGCAGAAGAAATTTATAAAAAGCCATGTATTGTTTTTAATTCAGGTTTTGATGCTAATTCTTCCATAATAGAAACTTTTTACGGAAAAAATTCTTTAATAATCACAGACAGGTTAAATCATGCAAGTATTTATGAGGGAATTATAAACAGCGGAGCAGAAATAAGAAGATATAAACATTTAGATATGGAAAATTTGGAGGAAATTTTAAAAAAATATTCTGACAGATATTCAGATATTCTTGTTGTCTGTGAAACAATATACAGTATGGACGGAGATATTACTCCAATAAAAGAAATTACGGAACTGAAAAAGAAATATAATTTTTTTTTGATGATAGATGAAGCTCATTCTTACGGAGTTTATGGATATGGAATGGCATATAACCTTAATTTAGTAAAAGATATAGATTTTCTTGTAATTCCTCTTGGAAAAGGAGGAGGTTCTGTCGGAGCTTTTGTTTTCTGCGAGAAAATTTTAAAAGAATATATTATAAATAAAAGCAGAAAATTTATTTTCACAACTGTTCTTCCGCCGGTAAATCATCTTTGGAATTTGTTTATTCTGAATAAAATGGAGAGTAAAGAATTTGATGTAAAAAGAAAAGAGCTTTTTAAAAGAATTGATTTTACTTTAAAAAAATTAAAAGAAAAGGGGATAAAAACAAATTCAGCATCTCATATTATAAGTGTTGTGACGGGGGATAACAGAAAAATTATAAAAATAGAAAAAAATTTAAGAGAAAAAGGATATTTTATTTATGGAGTAAAAGAACCAACTGTGCCAAAAAGTACTGCAAGATTTAGGATAAGTTTAAATCCGGAGATTTCTTTTAAAAATATAGAAAATTTTATTGAGGAATTAAAATATGAACTTGATACTGTTTTTTAACGGCTGGGGAATGGATAAAAATTGTATTTCTGAAATAAAAATTCCAATAAATTTTTGTCTCCAAGTTGTAAATTTTCCCTATGATTATGATGTGAAAAATTTAGAAAAATATGAAAAAATATATTTTACAGGCTGGTCTTTTGGAGTATGGTATCTTTCAAAATTTATAATTGAAAATGAAATAAAATCTCAAAACGTCATAGGGATAAACGGGCATGGAGAAATAATTGGAGAGTATGGAATAAAAGAAAAAATGATTGATTTTACAATAAAAAATCTTACGGAAAAATCAATTTTAAAATTTTATAAAAATATGGGAATGGCAGGTGAAACTAAAATTTCACAGGAAAAAATTTTCTCTATAAAAAATGAGCTTATATATTTCAGAAAAAATTATGTGCCGTTAAAAAATGTTTTTCAAAAAATTATTATTGGAAAAAAAGATAAAATTATTCCTTTTAAAAACCAGAAAAAGTATTGCTGTGAAAATAATATAAAATGTATTGAAAAAGATTTTTACCACTTTCCTTTTGAAAATATAAAAGATTGGAATGAAATAATTGGAGAAAGAGAATGAATTTCTATAAAAAATATGATGTTTATGATAAAAATGCCATTGTTCAGAGAAAAACAGCAGAAAAACTTTTGAAATTATCAAAAGAATATTTTGATAAAAGAAATTTTGAAAGTGTTTATGAAATAGGGTGTGGTACGGGAATTTTTACAAGAATGTTTTTGAAAAATTTTAAAGCTGAAAAAATAATTTTAAATGATATTTTTGATGTAAAAAAATTTTTACAGGATATAGATTACACAAAATTTATTTTAAAAGATATGGACAGAGAAGATTTTCCAAGAGTTTCTCTTATTCTTTCAAGTTCTGTTTTTCAATGGTCAAAAAATTTTGAAGAGCTGGTGAAAAATATTTCAAAATCATGCAGATATTTAGTTTTTTCAATATATTTAGAAGATAATCTTCCTGAAATAAAAAAACATTTTAGTATTTCTTTAAATTATATGACAGCTGAAGAGATAGAAAATATTTTAAAAAAATATTTCAAAAATATAAAAAAAGAAAGTGAAATATTTATTGAAAACTTTAATTCTCCAATAGAAGTTTTAAGGCATTTAAAAAATACAGGGGTGACAGGATTTGAAAAAACTGAAATAAAAAAAATACGTTCTTTTTCCTCTGCAGAACTTACATACAAAGTTGGATATTTTTTATGTGAAAACTAAAAACCTCTTGACAAAAATTTTTTTAATTTATATAATGAGTAAAAAATAAAACCACGGAGGAAAGAAAATGAAACTATCACTAAGGAGAGGACAATTAAATATTAAAACTATATATTTATTTTGTCTTTCAGAAAACCTAAGATAGTATAAATTTCTTTTTTGCGTATTTAAAAATATTATTAAAATGAATTTTAACCGATATTAGTTTTTTGAAACTGTATCGGTTTTTTGTTTACAAAAAATAAAATTAACTGGAGGAAAAAAATGGAACTATTACAGAATTTAAGCAAAAAATATGATGAAATTTTTAAAGATTTAAAAGAACTTAACGAATATATTTATAAAAACCCAGAGCTTGGAAGAAAAGAATTTAAAGCCTGTGAAGCTCATAAAAATATTTTAAAAAAATACGGCTTTAAAGTGACAGATAATTATATTGGAATAGAAACAGCTTATCTTGCAGAATATTCTTCAGAAAAAGACGGACCGAAAATTGCTTACCTTGCAGAGTATGATGCACTTCCAGAAATCGGCCACGGATGCGGGCATAATGCTCTTGGAACAGCAAGTGTGGGAGCAGGAATACTTTTAAAAGATTTTGTTGATGAGTTTGGAGGTACAGTTTATGTATATGGAACTCCTGCTGAAGAAACTTTAGGAGCAAAAGTTGATATGGCTGAAGCAGGGTGCTTTGATAATATTGATGCTGCTATGCTTTCACACCCAACAGGAAAATCTCATGAAAGAAGCGGAACATCACAGGCAATGGAAGCTCTTCAATTTACATTTAAAGGAAAAACAGCTCATGCAGCAGGAGACCCATACAACGGAATAAATGCTCTTGACGGAGTTATTCAATTTTTTAACAGTGTAAATGCTCTTCGCCAGCAGACAAAAGAAAGTGCAAGAATTCACGGAATAATTTCAAACGGAGGAGAGGCAGCAAATATAATTCCAGACCTTGCTGTTGCAAATTTTTATGTGAGAGAAGCAACAACAAAAGAGATGGTAAAATTAAGTGAGAGAGTAAAAAATTGTGCAAAAGGAGCGGCTCTCGCAACAGGAACAGAACTTAAAATAGAAAATTATGAATATACTTTCAAACATCTTGTGACAAACGAAACTCTTTCAGATGTCTATGTAAAAAATTTAAAACTTCAGGGAATAGAAGATATTCCTGTATCTAAACCATCTGGTTCAAGCGACTGCGGAGATGTGAGTCATCACTGTCCTACAATTCATTCATATTTTCCAATTTCAAAATGCGAGCTTACAGGACACAGCATTGAATTTGCAAAAGCAAGTATTTCAGAAGAGGCATATAAGGGAATGAAAGAAGCAGTGCTTGCTCTTGCAATGACAGGAAAAGATATTTTATCAGATAAAGAGCTTTTAAAAAAAATAAAAGATGAGTTTGAAAAAGTAAAAAAAGAATTAGAATAAAAGAAGAATAAAATAAAAAAATAAAAATTATATAAAAATGTTTAGGAGGAAATAATTATGAGAAAATTTTTAGTAACACTTTTATCACTTGTTTTATTTGTTTTCAGTTTCGGAGAGAAAAAACTTTATGTGGGAACAAATGCAGAATTTAAACCTTATGAATATCTTGAAGGTGATAAGATTGTAGGATTTGATATTGAGCTTATGGAAGCAATGGCAGAGGAAGCAGGTTACACTGTAAAATGGAACAATATGACTTTTGACGGACTTCTTCCAGCTCTTCAGATGGGAAAAATTGATGCTGTAATTGCCGGAATGTCTCCAACTGCTGAAAGACAAAAAGCTGTTGATTTTGGAAAACCATATTTAAACTTCCAGACAGGGCATGCTGTTATTGTAAGAGAAAATGAAAAAGATATTGTTAAAAATGAAGATTTAAATGGAAAAGTTGTTGGTGTTCAGCTTGGAACAAAACAGGAAGACCTTGCAAAAGGATATGGAGCAGAAATTGTAAGATATGATTCATTTACAGGTTCGCTTCTTGCTTTAAAACAAAGCAAAGTTCAGGCTGTTGTTTTAGATGAGCAGTCAGCAGGAAAATATTTAAAAACTATGGACGGAGTAAAAATCACAGATATTATTTATGACTCTGACCCAGGAGAATCTATTGCTGTTAAAAAAGGAAATACAAAACTTGTGGAAGAGTTAAATGCAGCATTTGATAAAGTTGTGGAAAGCGGAAAATATTATGAAATTTTAAATAAATATTTTCCAGAAAAAGCTGCTGAAATGAAGTTATAAGGATTTTGAAAAATAAAATTTTATTTTTATAATTATAGAGAGAAAAAATGAAAACAGCACGGTTGTTTATCGTGCTGTTTTTTTTATAAAATATTTTGACAACCAAATAAAAATGTGATAAAAAATATATTATAAATATATTAGAAAATATATGAGGAATCTTTTTTAGGAATAGTAACGTAAGCTGGAGGCTTTAAAATAATTTGCTGTTTAAATAAGTTTTTTTATAATATAGTATACTAAAAATTGCTAAAAGCGAGGTGTGATTGTGAACAAAGAAATACTTCCAAATTTTTATGGAATTTTAGAAGTGAAACACTACATTAAAGGAAGAATAAGATTAAAATTAGAAATTTTAAAAGATGATTTTGAAAAATCAGAAGAATTAAAATCAAAACTTTTAAATTTGAATGGGATTGAAGATGTCAAAATAAATTCCTTACTTGGTACAATGCTGATAAAATTTAACGAGGAAATTATTGAACCTATTATCCTTATTGGTGTAATTCTTAATTTTACAGAATTGGAAGAAGCTGCTTTTAGTAAAAAAAGCGGAAAGATTTTTTCTGGTTTAAAAGAATTTATAGAAATGTCTGACCTTGCTATATATAACAAAACTAAAGGGCTTCTTGATACAAAAACTATTATAGTAGCTTTATTTATATTTTATGGTATCAGAAAATTAAAACAAAATCCTGTACTGCCTAATGGAGTAAATCTTTTATGGTGGGCATATAATATATTGGCAAAAGGAGAGAGATAATGAACCCTTTTTTAAAAACAGCTTTTTTATATTTCAATAAAATAAAAGTAGTCCACAGTATTCCCGGAAGACTTAGACTTCATGTCCCGGGACTTGATAAAGTACCTAAAGAGATGGAAAAATATGATCATTACGTAACAAGCCTTATTAAATTTGATAAAGGAATAGAAACAGTTTCTTATTCATATGTTACAGGAAAAATTCTTCTTACTTATAACAAAAATTTAACTGATGAAAGTAAAATTTTAAACTGGCTGAATTTTGTTTGGAAAAAAGTAGTGGAAAATGAAGATGTATATGGTGGTATGACTCCGGAAGAGATAGAAAAAAATCTTGACAGATTTTATGATATGCTTTGTAAAGAATTAAAGAAAGGAAAATAAAATGAAAAGCGTTAAGAATGGATACCTTTTGTCATGTGAAGTCGTTCACAAAATAAGAGGAAGAATCCGTATTAAATCAAAATCATTAAAATATCTTGGAAGTTTAAAAAGTGAGATAGAAAAACAATTAGAACAGGTAAGATATATACAAAGTGTAAAAATTAGCTCTGTAACAGGAACAATAGTTATTTATTTTGATGATGTTACAGTTACAGAAGATAATCTTATAAATCTTCTGCAAAATACTTTAAATATCTATCTTGTAGAAATATATAAAAATGAAAAAATAGAAAGTAATAAAAATATTGTAATAGAAAGAAAACTTCAAGAGGAATCACCGGAAGAAATTATTAAAAGAATTACAGCAGCAGGAAGTTTATTGGTATATAATTTCTTTAAGAAATCAGCAGAAGTTTCCATATTTGGAATAAAGAATTTTTTAAATCTTAATACTTTTGCTATTCTTTCTTTAGCTTCACCGGTTCTTAAAAATGGAATAGAGTGTCTTATAAAAAATAAAAGACCTAATGCAGATACTCTTAGTTCCAGTGCTATAATAAGCAGTCTTTTGTTAGGAAAAGAGAAAACAGCTCTTACTATTATGATAATGGAAGAATTTGCAGAACTTCTTACTGTTTATACAATGAAAAAAACAAGGGGAGCTATAAAAGATATGCTTAGTGTCGGTGAAAATTATGTATGGAAAGAGATTTCACCAAACAATATTAAAAAAGTTCCTATTGAAGAAATAAAAAAAGGTGATAGAATAGTTGTTCAAACAGGAGAAAAAATAAGTGTAGATGGGATTATAGTAAAAGGTGAAGCATATATTGACCAATCTTCTATAACAGGGGAATATATGCCTGTAACTAAAAAAACAGGAGAAAATGTATTTGCTGGAACTATAATAAAAAATGGAAATATAACTATTGAAGCAGAGAAAGTTGGAGATGACAGAACTGTTTCGAGAATAATAAAATTAGTAGAAGATGCTAACTTTAATAAAGCAGAAATTCAAAATTATGCTGATAATTTTTCGGCTCAGCTTATTCCTCTTAACTTTTTACTTGGACTTATAGTATATGGAGCTACAAAAAATATTCAAAAAGCTATGAGTATGCTTGTTATAGATTATTCTTGCGGAATAAGACTTTCAACAGCAGCAGCTTTTTCAGCAGCAATAAATACAGCAGCTAAAAATGGAATACTTATAAAAGGAAGTAACTATATAGAAGGACTTTCAAAGGCTGACACAATTATTTTCGACAAAACAGGAACAATCACAGAGGGAAAACCTAGTGTTCAGACTATAAAAGTTCTTGATAAAAATATGTCAGAAGATGAAATGCTTACTTTTGCAGCTGCTGCAGAAGAAACTTCATCTCACCCGCTGGCAGCTGCAATTTTAAATGAAATGAAAGAAAGAGGACTTGAAATTCCAGAGCATGAAGAAAATAAAATTATTGTTGCAAGAGGAATTGAGACAAAAGTTGTAGACAGCATTATAAGAGTTGGAAGCAAAAAATATATGGAAGAAAATAATATTTCAACAGATATCTGTTATGATGAAATAAAAGTTATCCTTGGAAGAGGAGAGATACTTATTTATGTGGCAAAGGATAATAATTTAATAGGACTTATCGGAGTAACAGATCCTCCAAGAGAAAATATAAAAAAAGCTATAAATAGACTTAGAAATCAAGGAATAGATGAAGTTGTCCTTTTAACAGGAGATTTGGAACAACAAGCCTATACAATAGCTTCAAGAATGTCGATTGATACTTATGAATCAGAACTTCTTCCAGAAGATAAAGCAAAGAATATTTTAGCTCTTCAGTCAAGCGGAAGCAATGTTATTATGATTGGAGATGGAATAAATGATGCTCCGGCACTTTCTTATGCAGATATAGGAATAGCCCTTGGAAGTACAAGAACAGATGTAGCAATGGAAGCAGCAGATATTACAATAACAAAAGATGATCCGTTATTAGTACCAGAAGTTATGGCACTTTCTAAAAAAACTATAAAAACAATAAAAGAAAATTTTGCAATGGCAATAGGAATAAACTCTTTTGCACTTGTTTTAGGAGCAACAGTATTACCGCCAATATATAGTTCAGTTATACATAATATGAGTACAATACTTGTAGTTGGAAACTCCTTGAAACTTTTAAAATATAAATTAAAAAATTATTAGGAAAATTTAAAGGGGGGTACAGGTGAAAAAACTAACAGTTACAATTCTGCATAAACTTCCAAATAGAGTAAGGCTGAAAATGTCAGAACCTGTTAAAAATTTAGAAACTTTTGAAAAAAATATAAAAAGCGGAATTGAAAATATTACAATAAAATATTCAGAAATTACAAAGACAGTTGTAGTTAATTTTGATCCAGAAAATATTTATCTTCAAGAGGTAATTTATAAAGTTCTTACAGCATTTTCAATAGAAAAAGGAATGCTTCCTGTAAAATTGATTGAAGAGTTAGAGCAAAAATCTATCGGCAGATTTTCAATTTATTCAGGAGCAGCAATTACAATGTCAGGACTTCATATGTTTTTAAATAAAAAAGATGAAAATTTACAAAATATTATGAATTGGTTTTCTCTTGGAATGACATCAGCAGCGATACTGGAACATGCTTATATAGAAACAAATAAAAAAGGGGTATTTGATTTAGAAATTCTTCCGGCAATGTATTTAGTGAAGTCTTTCCTTAATACTCCAAAACTTTCACTGGTAGCTATGATATGGCTTACAACTTTTGGAAGACATTTAATCAGTACATCAGATCCGGGAAAAGAAGTGAAAATATTTAGAATTAAAAATCAGAAATCAAATAGATATCACTACATAGCTAATATATCTAAAAATAAAAGGATTGAAAATCTAGGAGATTTGTTATATCATATGTTTTATAGAAAAAATAAAACTTACAGTACATCTAATGAAAAATATATAACTATAAATAAGTAAAAAAAACTAGGAGGTAAAAATGTTTGATTTTGGAGAAAATAATGGAAATGGATTAGGAATAACAAAGGCTCATATAATAGGAGCAGCAGTAGGAATAGGGGTTACAGTTGCAGGATTTTATTTATACAAAAAAAATAAGACAAAAGTAGACACTTTTTTAAGAAATCAAGGAATAAATATTAAAAGCTGTGATTCTACAAATTATGAAGATATGTCAATAGAAGCTTTAACAGAAGTGAAAGAACATATTGAAGATATACTGGCAGAAAAAGAATTAAACACTGGAAATATAGAACCTTGTGAAACTTCTTGTAAAGCTGAATAGTTAAAAATAATTTATAAATTAAAGTTTAGGAGGGGATTGTATGTTCGGAAGAAAAGAGTGTAGATTTTGTGTTCTTGGAGTTGCTGCAGGAGTAGGAGCTGCAGCTCTTGGATATTATCTTTATAAAAAAAATAAAGATAAAGTAAATACTTTTTTATTAAAACAATTAAACAAGGCTGAAAAAGTAATTTCTGAACCGGAAGTTAAAGAAGCTGAAAAAATAGCTGAATAAAAAAATTAAAAGATATAAAAAGGGGGTGTTGTAATATAACACTCCCTTTTTTGTAAAAATTTAATAAAGATTACTCGCATTTAGAATATCCGCAGTTTCTGCAGGTAAAGCATCCCCCTGTCACTTCAAGTTCAGCCCCGCATTCTGGGCATATAGGATTTTTAAAGTCAGAATGTTTTGCAGTCAGATCAACTTTTTCTTCAGTAATTATTTTTTCTGCAGCTTCTTTATAGTTTGTAAGCCCCATCTCTTTTTCAAATTTTTTCAAAATATTAAGAATTGCAGTAGGGCAAGTTCCCCCTTGGCTAAGTTCTTGTCCTTTGCTTCTGGCAACAGCAAAAGATGTGCAGCCGCTTACACCTGCAATAGCTTTTTCAAGCATGAAAAGATTTCCGCCAAGTCTTAAAATACCAGACATATAGATTGCAACAGCCTGAATATTTTTTTCACATCCGCCAGTTCCGCTTCTTATAACATAAATATCCTGTATACATTTTTCACTAGGAGAATATCCAATCATAACTTTTAATTTTCCGCATCCGATAAGCATTCTCTCTGGATAATAAATTGTATCTTCAGCAATAGGTTTTAATTCTCCTCTTTTAATTTCATTTGCTTTTTGTGCTATTGTTTCAACAGTTTTTTCTTCTTTTTTAGGTTCAACAGTAAGAATTCCCTCTCTTGCACAGCCAGAACGGTAGATTGTCATACCTTTAAGTCCTCTCTTCCATGCTTCTATATAAAGGTTTCTTACTTCTTCCACAGAAGTTTTGTTAATAAGATTTATTGTAGATGAAATACTTGCATCAATTCTGTTCTGCCATACTCCCTGCATTTTAACTCTTGCCATCGGGTCAAGATTTTGTGCAGAGATAAAATATTCTGGAAGTTCTTCCTGTGAAGAAAGATTATGTTCTTCCATATATTTTTTAGCAATAGGGATAAACACTTCATAATATTTATCTTCTCCGTGAAGACTTTCAGTTTTTCTTGTATAAGAGAAAGCAAAGTTAGGCTCAATTCCTGTGCTTATCTCAAGCATTGTTCCAATAGAACCTGTTGGAGCTATTGTAAGAAGCTGAGAGTTTCTAAGACCAAATTCTTCAATCATTTTATAAGTATCTTCATCAGCATTTTCTAAAAGGAAAGGAGATTTTAAAATACATTCTTTTTTATATCCTGGATATGTTCCAAATTCTTTTGCAAGCATTGCACTTTTCTTAAGAGCATTGTTTACAATTACCCTTGCAACCTTGTCACAAAATTCTAAAGACTCTTCTCCTCCGTATTTCATTTCCATTTTTATCAAAAGGTCTCCAAGACCTAAAATTCCAAGTCCTATCTGACGCCATTTTCTTACAGATTCTCTCTGCTCTTCAAGCGGATGAAGAATAAGCCCCTCATCAAGAACATCATTAAGAGCTTTTACAGATTTTTGTACAACTTCTCCAAGCTTTTCAAAATCAAAAGTTTTATCTTCTCTCACAAAAGACGGCAGAATAATTGAACCTAAAAGACAGCTTCCCCCAGCTGGAAGAGGCTCTTCTGCACAAGGGTTTGTTCCTGCATATGAAAATTCTTTATCTTCACTTAAAAGGTTCCAGCTTGATATTCTGTCCCAGAAAAGAATTCCCGGCTCAGCATAGTTCCAGTTTTGTCTTGCAAGTTCTGTGAAAAGTTTTGCAGCATCAATCTCTTTTTTATAAACTTCTCCTGTATCTTCAACAAAAAATTCAGTCATAAATTTTTCATTTTTTATAACAGCTTCCATAAATTTTTTGTCAACTCTTACAGAGATATTTGCTTTTTGTATTTTATTAAGGTCTGATTTAATTTTTATAAAATCTTCAACGTCAGGGTGATTTATATCAATGGAAATCATAAGAGCTCCCCGTCTTCCTTTCTGCCCTATAATATCTGTTGTAAGATTATAAAGTTCCATAAAGGAAACAGCTCCTGTTGTGTGCTTTGCAGCATTGTTTACTGCAGTTCCCTTTGGTCTCAGCTTAGAAATATCAACTCCGCACCCTCCGCCGTATGAATACGTTCTTGCAAGTTTTTTCGCTGTTTCAAATATTGATTCAAGATTATCTTCAGGGGGAGCTACAACATAGCAGTTTGAATAAGTAACTTTTCTTCCAAGTCTGTTAAGCCCTCTGTTTGATAAAATTCTTCCGGCAAAAATAAATTCTTTGTTTAAAATCATCTCTTCAACATCAGTGTCTCCTCCTGAAATTCTTGAAAGCCACTGCTTGAAATTTTCACCGTCATATTTATATTTTCTGCTCCATATGTCATACCCGAGTTTATTTTCTTCTCCAAGCCATTTTTTAACGTCCATTGAAAATCCCCTCCAAAAAAGTAATATTCAGTAAAAAAATTATACCACAATATATTGTGTAAAAAATAAAAATTTTTTATTTTTCTTACTAGATATTGTTTTGATTATGCTTTGAGAAATATATAAAAAATATATTTGAAATTATAAAAAAATAATAATGATTTTATTTTTCGAGAATATAGTGATAAAATATATTAAGAAATAAAATGGAGGAATTTATGAGAACAATAAATTATGAAGATTTGTATAAATTAAAAAGTTATATTTTGATAGATGCAAGAAGTCCGAAAGAATTTTTAGATTCGCCCATTCCAGGGGCTGTAAATATTCCAGCTCTTCTTGATGATGAAAGGGTGGAAGTTGGGACAGCATATGTGAGAGAGTCAACTGAGAGAGCAAAAGAAATCGGAATTGAAAAAATTTCTAAAAGACTTCCTGAAATTTTTAGAGAGATAAACGACCTTTCTAAAAAATATGATAAACTTGTTTTCTATTGTGCAAGAGGGGGAATGAGAAGTTCATCTCTTGAGGCAATTTTTTATGCTCTTAAATACAGAACATTAAAACTTGAGGGAGGATATAAGGCATACAGAAATTATATTATGGAAAATCTTCCTGAAAAAAATAAAGATATAAAATATGTAGTTCTTCACGGAAGAACATCAGGATATTTCTCATGGTCCACCTCGCTTACAAACACACGGAAGAACAGGTGTCGGTAAAACAAAAATTTTAGAAAAACTTGCTGAAAAAGGTTATTCAGTTATGGATTTAGAAAAAATGGCTGACCATAAAGGTTCTTTTTTCGGTGGGCTTTGTGAAAAGAAAAAACAGAGTCAGAAAAGACTAGAGTCTGAAGTTTACGAACATCTTTCAAAAAATAAAACAGGATATGTTTTAGTTGAAAGCGAGAGCAAAAGAATAGGGGATATTTATCTTCCAGAGGTTGTCCACGATTCAATTTTAAACGGCTGCCATATTATAATCAATACTTCTATGGAAAACAGAGTGAAAATAATTATGGAAGATTATTCTGGAGCATCAAAAGAGGAGCTTCAAGGGTGTCTTGATAAGGTTGGAAGATATATAAGCAGAGAAAGATATGAAAACTACAGTAAACTTTTAGAAGAGGATAAACTTCCAGAGCTGAGTGAAATCCTTATGGAAAAATATTACGACCCTCTTTATGACCAGAGCATAAATAAATATCAGTATGAAGAAGAGATAAATTATGAAACAATAGACGAGGCTGCAGAGAGAGTTGCAGATTTCTTATTGAGAAAAGGATTTATAGAAGAAAAATTATAAAAATAAAAAGGGGCTGTTGCATTTTCTAAATTTTATTTTTACAGACTTGCAACAGCCCTTAAATTTTTATATAATTGTAAATCTGTTTCTTCCATTTTCTTTAGAAATATAAAGAGCTTTGTCTGCTTCTTTAATGCTTTCTTTTAAGTTTAAAATTTTTTCAAAATGTTTAAAGCAGACTCCCACACTTATTGTAACTCTGTCGGAAACAGGTGATTTTTCATGTGGAATATTTTCATCTTTTAAATTTTTTGCAATTCTTTTATAGATATTTTTAAAAATTTCTGAATCAGCATTTTTTAAAATAAGAAGAAATTCTTCTCCCCCGTATCTTATAACAACATCATCTTTTCTCAAACTTTTTTTCAAAATATCAGCAGTTTTCTTTATGACAATATCTCCAGCAGGATGCCCGTAATAATCATTATAATTTTTAAAATGATCAATATCAATCATAACAATTGCAGCATTAATAGGTTTTTTTAAAGGTTTTTCAATTAAAAAATCCATATATTTTCTATTGTATACAAGGGTAAGAGCATCTGTAAAATTTTTCCTGTTAAGTTTTTTTATTTGGAAAGCACCCATAATAATAGAAATAAAAGCTAAGAAAGCAAAGCCGCCAAGACTTATAATTTTTATCTTTGTAATTCTTTCATGTTTTTTCATCTGGTCAAGAATATAAGAGTTTTTGACAAACTCTATATAATCTTTTTTCAAATTATCATTAAATTTTTTCTCTGCTTTATAAATATTTTTTCCTGTTTCAAAATATTTTTCAGATTGATCTGTTTTTTTATAAAGTTCAAGGAGCATAAAATAAATAGTAGTATCAAACCCCCATTCTTCTTCTAAATCTTTTTTTAAAAGAATATTAAGTTTTTCAATAGCTTCATCATATTTTCCTTGTAGATAAAGCATTTCGCAATGGGCAATTTCAACATACATAGAGCCGTTTAAAAAAGCACTTCCCTTATCTTCTTTTAAATATTCAAGACATAAATTATAATATTCCTGAGCCTTTTCAAAATTATTTTTTCTGCTTTCAAGGAGAAGAAGATTTTTATATCTGAAAACTTTTACTCCTACAGCAATATTTTCAGGAAGATAAGGTATAATTTTTTCAGTTTCAAGAGAACATTCTTTTGCTTTTTCATAATTTTTTAATTGAATATAGCTTTCAGATCTGTTGATATATGTTCCATATTTTGCAAGAGCATTATCTGTTTGATTTTTTACAGGAATATGCACAGCTTTGTTATAGTATTTTAAGGCTGTTTCATAATCTTCTAAAATAAAATACATATTTCCAAGATATTCATAAGATTTAATCTGGATTCTGGCACGGCTTTCAGAATCTTTTATTTTTTGAGCTTCTGAAAGTATATCATAATACATATATATGCTCTCACCGTATTCTTCATTTGCCATTTTCAGCATAGCAGTAAATCCTTTTATTTTTAGAGAACTTTCAAGAGTTAAATCTTTTGCTTCTTTAAGATAGCTTTCAAGAAAAATTATAATTTTTTCTCTCGACTTAATATCAGTCATAACAGATGAAATAAGCTGCCAGATAAAATAGGTTTTATTTGAAAGAGTTGAATAATCTTTCATAACATTTAAAGAATTTTCTACAAGAGTAAAATCTCCATATCCATTAATTTCATTTTTACATTGATTTAAATAAAGGCTGCTGTAAAATAAAACTGCAGAGTCGTTTTCATCAGATTTAAGAATATTTTCAAATAAAATTTCAGCATCTTTAAAATTATTTTCTTCATATAATTTAAGAGCTTTAATAAATAATTTTTCTTTTTCAGATGCAGAAGGATATTTATCAGAAATATTTCCTGTTGCATAATATTCGCTGACTGTTTTATAAACAGGTGAATTTTTTATTTTATTTTCATTGGAAAAGTTTGAAAATTTAAAAACAGCAAAATAAATAAGAGCTGTTACTGTTAAAAAAAATATTAATTTCTTTTTCATATTTCTCCTCACAAAATATAGAGCTTATTTGTTTTTATCCTATATAAATAAAATGGTATCTTATTTATATGTGAATGTCAATGAATATGGAAAAATAAAAAATAGTAAAAAAGTATTGACTTATAAAAATAAATATAGTATCATACCTTATAAAATAAATATGGGTAAAATAATGGAAACATTATGACGCAAAGCTAAAGGGTCTTTAAAATGACAGCCAGCTGCAATTTAAAAAAGAGTTATATCTTTTTAGGTTGTAGCTTTTTTTATTTTAAATTTATGATTTTTTACTAAGGAGATAAGATGAAAAGAAATTTATTAAAAATGATATTTGTATTATGTATGGGAGTTTTTACTGTTGGCTGTGCAAATTCTCAGCCTGCTGTTAACGGAAGAGGAAGTACTTATGAAAATCTTAATGCAGCATACAACAGAAAAAATGGAACAGCAAACAGATCAATGGTTGTTGATACAATAATAGCAACTACTTTATATAACCATCCTGAAATTATTCCTACAATAGGAAAGAGCGTAACAAAAGGCAGAACTAAAACAAATGTTTCTGCAACTTCAAATACAGTGGCAAATGGACAATTTTTCTCAAATGGAAACAGCAGTTTTGGACAGAGCCAAAGTATGACAACAACAAAAGTTCACAGCAAATCAACAACAAAATCAGTGACAACAGGAATAGGAATTTCTCCTAATTTAGATTTCTATTTAAAATAATTATATAAAAATTAAAGGTAAAATAATGGAAACATTATGACACAAAGCTAAAGGGTCTTAAAAAAATGACAGCCAGCTGCAGTATTGAAAAATAAAAATTTTCAGACTGCAGTTTTTTTATTACAAAAGTTATTAAAATATTATAAGGAGTGATAAAAAATTATGAAAAAAATATTATTAGGAATGGCATTAATTTCAAGTGTGGCAATGGGAGCAGAAAAAACAAATTTATACTTAAAAACAGGAGCAGATTTATGGCAGAAATTTGATGTGATTCAGCCTGAAGAATCAGTTGCAGCAAATAAAAAAGGTGCAGATGATTTTGGATATGAAATTACAGCTGAAATAACAAGAGAAATTTATCCAAATTTAGAAATAGGAGCAGGAATTTCTTATCAAGATCATGGAAGTCCAGAAAGAGTAACTTTAGATAATGATGTGAGATTAAATGTGCCTGATTTAAAATCTGTGCCGTTATATGTTACAGCAAAATATAATCTACCTGTTGAATCTGTTTTCAAACCTTATTTAAAAACAGATTTAGGATATTCTTTTAACAGAATAAGCAATAAATTTAAAGTGGAAGATTTTCAATTTCAAGAGAGCTGGGAATTTTCTACAAAAATAAAAGACGGAATGTATTTTGGAATAGGAGCAGGAGTGGAATATAATAATTTTACAGCTGATCTTATGTATAAAATAAATAAATCTCAAATAAAAGTAGATGCACCTAATGGAAGTTTAAAAGAAGATTTAGATTATTCAAGAGTAACACTTTCAGTAGGATATAAATTTAATTTATAAAAAAACAACCGGCTGTCTTATCCAGCCGGCTATTTTTTTAATTCATAATTTTTAGGGGAGAGAAATTTTATAAAACAAAATTTACTTGTTTCATTAATTAAGACAGAATTTTTATAAAAAAAGTTTAACTAAGAAAATAAATTTTTTATAAGAATTTCTTTTAACTTTATTATATCAATATCAGTTCCCAAAGATTTTTTTAAATTTAGAAGTTTTTCTTCACTGAGATAATTTTCATCTATAAAGTTTTCAACTTTTAAGATTTCCATATCATCATCTGAAAAAGAATTTATTACTTTTAAAAATCTTTCCCCGTAGTTTTTAAATTTCTGATTTCCAATTCCCCTTATTTTTAACATTTCCCAACGGTTTTTAGGTTTCTTTTCAGCAAGCTCAATAAGTGTTAAATCAGAAAAAATTATATAAGGTGCAACATTTTCTTCCTGGCTTATCTCTTTTCTTAATTTATTAAGATTTTCAAAAAGAGGGTCTTCATAATAATCAAAGGAAACAGTTTCATTTGGACGCCTTAATATTCTTTTTTTATCTTTAAGAACAGAAAAAGAGTTTTTATTAAGCTGAACCGTTGGAAAACTTCCGGCACTTAAATCAAGATATTCTTCAGAGATTAAAAAGTTTACAAATTCTTCAAGCCACTCTCTGTCTTTTTCTTCCATAATTCCAAAAGTGGAAAGTTCTCTGTAACCTTTTCTTTCAATCTTTGTATCTGATTTTCCTAAAAGAATATTTACAAGAGTAGAAATGCCGATATTTTCTTTTGCCCGTCCGATACACGAGATAACCATTTTTGTTTCAGTTGTAAGATTTTCCACATCTTTTAAATTTCTACAGTTTCCACAGTTCCCGCAGTAATTTTTTATTCTTTTATCCCCAAAATATTTTAAAATAAATTCACGGTAGCAGGTATCAAGATAAGCATATTCAACCATCTTATCGAGTTTTTTTCTTTTTATCTGTCTTATTTTGTCACTTGTTTCTTCATTATTAATGATAAAAAATTCTTGTGTGGCAACGTCCTCTTCAAAGAAAAGAAGAACAGCTTCACTTGGAACACCGTCACGTCCAGCCCGTCCCGCTTCCTGATAATAGCTTTCCAAATCTTTTGGAATATTTCTGTGGATAACAAAACGGACATTTGATTTATCTATTCCCATTCCAAAAGCATTTGTTGCAACCATAATTTCAATATCATCTTTTAAAAACTTTTCCTGAAAATCAGTTCTTTCTTTTTCAGTAAGACCTGCATGATATTTTCCGACTTTAAATCCCTTCATTGAAAGATAAGCATAAAGATTATCAACTTCTTTTCTGGTTGAGGCATAAATTATTCCAGATTTATTTTTATGCTCTTTTAAATATCTCACAATATATGCTTCTGGAACAACACCACGTTCCACTTTGAAAAAAATATTTTCCCTGTCAAAGCCGTCAACATAATGATAACATCTATTCATATTTAAAAGTTTTTCTATATCTTGACGGACTCTCGGTGTTGCAGTTGCAGTAAGAGCTAAAATCTGAATATTTTTTCCCATTGCTTTTATAAATTTTGGAATTTCAAGATAACTTTTTCTAAAATCATGCCCCCATTGTGAAATACAGTGGGCTTCGTCAACAGCGATTAAAGAAATATCTACATCTTTCATGAAATTTATAAATTTTTCATTTACAATTCTTTCTGGAGCAAGATAAACTATTTTTACTTTTCTGCTTTTTATTTTTCTCAGAGCAGAAATATATTCCTCCTTTGTAAGGGTGGAATTTATATAAAGGGAATTTACTCCGAGAATTTTAAGAGCATCAACCTGGTCTTTCATAAGAGAAATCAGCGGAGAAATAACAAGAGTTATTCCCGGAAAAATAAGAGCGGGAATCTGATAACAGATAGATTTTCCTCCCCCGGTTGACATAACTCCAAGGGTGTCACGTTTTCCAAGAACACTGCTTATAATATGGTTCTGCCCTTTTCTGAAAGAATCATACCCGTATATTTGTTTTAAAAGTTTTAATGCTTCTCTTTTCATTTCTCTTAGTATCCTTTATTTTTATTTTGAATTTAAAAATTTAACTGCATTCTTATCTGAATTTTTGCACATTTTTCTAAAAATTTTTGCTGTCACTTTCACGTCATCAAGGCTTGAGTGGAAAGAGTAACAGCTCACATCTATATTATAGAAATCTGCAGTTTCAGAAAGTTTTGGATTTTTGTATCCGTAACTTGACGGGAGTTTCATTATATATCTGTTTGCTGCCATTGTATCAAAAGTATTTGGTGTATCAATATATTTGTCTATATATTTCAAATCAAATTTAATATTGTGACCAATAAAATGTCTTGTTTCATTACAAAAATTTTTAAAACTTTCAATATCATCATAGAAAAATTTTGGATAGGAAAATCTCTCTCTTCTTTTTGTAATTTCTTTTTCAGTAAGCCCGTTTACTGATATTGCATCAAGATTTTCTTTTTCCCCCTCTTTTATATAATAATATCTGTCATAAGTTTCAAAATCTTTTAGAAAAATTTTTCTCTCCAAGTCGTAGAAAACTTTTACAGCTGAAATGGAAAGTACAGAACAGTCAGCTGTGAGACCATTTGTTTCTGTGTCAAAAATTATAAGGGAAATTATATTTTTATCCATATTTTCTCACTTTCTTATAAAAATATCATTATATATTACTATACATGATTGGAAAGAAAAATAAAAGAGGAAAATAAAAAATTCTTTGAGAAACAAAATATTAGTGTACTAAAACTAGACAGGTTTATAAAATACTGCTTGACATTTTTTTATTTATACTGTATATTAAAGTTATCACCAAAGTAATAAAATAAATTTAAAGTTTAGAACATTTAGGAGGTAGAAAATGCACGTAATAGACAAAGATACTTGTATCGGATGCGGAGCTTGTGAAGGAACTTGTCCAGTAGGAGCAATATCTGCAACTGACGACGGAAAATTCGCAATTGGAGACGCTTGTGTTGACTGTGGAGCATGTGCTGGTGGATGTCCAGTATCTGCAATATCAGCAGGAGAATAGTTTCTAAAAAGAAATTAATCTGAAAACCCGGAGAGAAATCTTCGGGTTTTTTTCGTTTCTGCAGGAGATGAGTTTTAAAAATAAAATTTTAGGAGATTGAAAAAATTTTCGTAATTTATGTAGTGAGTTGAACGTTGAAAAACGACATGTTTGAGCAAGAGCGAGTTTGTCGTTTTTAGTGAAACGAACAAAATAAATAGAAAATCTTTTTCACGGTATAAAATTTTATTTTTCTATTATATAATATAGTTAAAATTATAAAGGGGGAAGAAAAATGAAAAATTTTGAAAATTTAAATGAAAAACAGAAAAAAGCAGTGCTTTATATAAACGGCCCTCTTCTTATAATTGCAGGTCCCGGTTCTGGGAAGACAAAAACTCTTGTGGAGAGAGTTTTACACCTTTTAAATGATGTGGGGGCAGAGCCGAAAAATATTCTTCTTGCTACATTTACAGAAAAGGCATCAAGGGAGCTTATCACCCGTGTATCTGAAAATATAGAAAAAAATATAAATTTCAGTGAAATGTATGTAGGGACAATCCATTCAATCTGCTTAAGAATAATAGATGAAAATATAGAAAAATCATTTCTTAAAAAAAATTACAAAGTTCTTGATGATATGGACCAGAAGTTTTTTATTTATAAAAATATGAAAAACTTTGAAAATATCGAAGGGTTTGAAAAATTTTTTAACGGCATGAATGCAGCGGGGCATTGGAGAAAAGCAGGAATTTTAAGAAAATGGATAAATAAAATAAATGAAGAAAAACTTGATAATAAGAATATTGAAAACAGCTTTGATGAAAGAATTATATTTTTAAATGAAGTCCACAAAAGATACAGAGAGCTTTTATTTTTGGAAAACAGCATAGATTTTTCAAATATTCAGCTTGAGTGTCTGAGAATGGTTTTAGAAAACAGTGAAATTTTAAAAAAACTTCAAGAAGAAATAAAATATATTATGATAGATGAATATCAGGACACAAACACAGTTCAGGAAAAACTTTTTCTTCTTATTGGGGGAGAAAGAAAAAATATCTGTGTTGTAGGAGACGACGACCAAGGGATATACAGATTTCGTGGGGCAACAGTAAAAAATATTTTACATTTTCAAAATAATTTTTCTGAGGGAGAATGTGAAAAAATTGAGCTGGATATAAACTACCGTTCAAACGAAGATATAGTAAATTTCTGCAACACTTGGAACAGCCAGCTTAACTGGGACGGCTGGAGATATGATAAAAAAATTATTTCCGGAAAAGAGAGAATAAATAATACCTTAGGTGTTGTAAGAATTTCTGAAAATTCAGAATATAAATGGGAGGAAAAACTTTATAAATTTATTAACTTTTTAAAAACTTCCGGAAAGATAGAAGACTATAACCAAATAGCTTTTCTTTTCCGTTCTGTGAGAAATCCAAAAGTGATAAAACTTATGGAGTCGCTGGAAGCAAGAGGAATTCCTGTTTATTCTCCTCGTTCAAATATGTTTTTTGAAAGGGAGGAAATTAAATTTATAATAGGAATTTTTACAATGATATTTCCCAATGCCTCAAATATTATTTTTAAAAACGGCTATGGAATAGAAACCTATTATGAAATCTGCTACAAGACAGCAAGAGATGTTATAAGAGACGATGAAGTTTTAATAAATTATATGAAAAGTATAAGAGAGAGATTTGATGATAATGAAATAGAAATCAAAGCTCCAAACTTTTTAGGAATTTTTTACAGCATTTTAGGAACAGGAACAAAGAGCATAAAAAAATATCTTAATTTTTCAGAAGACCATATTTTAAAAAACAGAAGTACATATAATCTAGGGATATTTTCAAAAATTTTAAATAAATTTGATATTCTCTGCGGTTTAGAACATTTTACAAAAGAAAATACAGATAAAATTATAAATTATTTTTTTAATACACATCTTAAATTTTTAATTGATGACGGAATAGGAGAATATGAAAGCATGAGGGAATATGCTCCAGAGGGGGCTGTTTCATTTTTAACAATTCATCAGGGAAAAGGGCTGGAATTTCCATGTGTGATAGTGGGAACTCTTGAAGAATATCCGACAGTTGAAAAAAATGAAATTCAAATGAAACTTGAACTTTCTCTTACAAAATCTTTTGAGCCTGAATACAGAATAAAAGAATTTGATTTCTGGAGAATGTATTACACAGCTTTTTCCAGAGCAAAAAATCTTTTAGCTCTTACCTGTATAGAAAACAGCTCGAAGCCTGTGCCGAGTCTTCCTTTTAAAAGGGTGTATGAAGATTTAAAAGATATAAGGAGCAGAGATTTTGAACTCCATAAACTTCATTTTGAAAAAGTGAAAGCAATAAATATAAAAGATATTTTTGCATTTACTTCTCATATAAGAATTTATAATATCTGCCCGAAACTTTATAAACTTCAGAAAAAATACGAGTTTGTTCTTCCAATGAAAAAAGGAATGATATTTGGAACTCTTGTCCATGAAACTTTAGAAGATATTAACAGAAAAATTTTTAGAAAAGAAAATATTTCAAAAGATATTATAAAAGAAATATTTATTGAAAATTATAAAAATATCTATAAAAAATATAAAATGAATATAGATAAAGAAGTTTTAATTTCTGGAGAAAAAAGCATAGAGGAATATGTAAAAAATTATCCTGAGATAACGGAAAATATAAAAGATGTTGAAGTAAAACTTTCGTTTATAAAAGAAAAATATATTTTAGAGGGGATAATTGACCTTATTTTAGAAAAAGACGGTGTGCTTGAAATAGTGGATTTTAAGACAGGAAAAAGAGGAGCAGAGGAAGAGGGATATATAAATCAGCTTGAAATATATGCTTATCTTTTAAAGAAAAAACATGGAAAAGAAGTTAGAAAGGGAAAACTTTATTATCTTGGAGAAAATAAAGAAAACAGGATTACAGAGGTTTATTTTACAAAAGAGAGACTTTCTCAGGCTGTTAAAGATTTTGACGAGACAGCAGAAAAAATTATAAATAAAGATTTTCAGTGCAGATTTAATGAAAAAAGCAGAAAATGTAATTCATGTTACTTAAAAAATTACTGCATAGAGGAGATGAATGATGTTTAAAGACAGAGACACATATTTTGAGATAGATGATTTAAAAAAATTTGGTGTTAAGGCAGTGTACACCACTAAAAAAATAGGGGATATTGATATTCTTTTTAAAAATAGTGAAAATGGAAGTGAAAATATTTTTAAGTGCTTTGGAAAAGAAAATGCACAAGTTATCTATGCAAGACAGACCCACACAGCAGATGTTATTGATATAGAAGAGGATACCAAGAAATATTTTTATGAAGAGATTGACGGCTTTATCACAAAAAGAAAAGATGTTGTTCTTATGACACAGTATGCAGACTGTCTGCCGATATTTTTCTATGATAAAAAAAATTTTGTCATAGGGGTTTCACATTCTGGGTGGAAAGGGAGCTTTCAGGAAATCGGCATAAAAACTCTTGAGCTTATGGAAAAAAAATACGGCTCAGAGAGAAAAAATATTTTTATCGGCTTGGGAATTGGAATTTCTTGTGAAAAATATGAAGTGGGAGAGGAATTTTATCTTAACTTTAAAGAAAAATTTCCAAAAGATATTGTAGAAAAATCTTTTAAGTTTTTTGAAAGTGATAATAAATGGCATTTTGATAATACAGAATTTAACAGATTAAATCTTATAAGAAACGGAATCTTACCGGAAAATATAGTAGTTTCTAATGAATGTACTTTTAAAAACGAGAGATTTCATTCATTCAGACGTGATAAAAGCAAATGCAGAAATGCAGGGATAATATTTTTTGAATAAAGATTTTCGTTTTCTTAAAGTTGTGTGTTTTTATCAAAAAACTTGAAATTTGGAAAAAAATAAAGTATATTTAAAATAAATTAGAGATATTACAAAAATAATTAAAAAAATTGCTGTAATTGGAGGGAAAGCTATGGAAAAAGAGCTGAAAAAGACAACACCCCGTTTTGATAAATTTATTTTGGGAATCGGTCTTATAGTCGGTATTTTGGGAGTGTTTATAACATTTATATCTAATACAGAAATTTATCAGCCTTTAAGATTTTTCAGCATAATAATTTATCTGGTATATTGGTACAGAGATAAAAATTATAAACTCAAATATCTTTTTATGTATATTGGAAGTTTAATAGGAATTATTTTTATTTTATCGTTCATAACGGCTTTTGCAATGAGATTTTTATTGGGTGAAGCATGGGGAAATCTTTTATTTATGATTTTTATTCTCATATTTATTGGGATAGTTTTTCCAATTCTTGATTCTTATTTATATCAAAAATTTAAAATAATGTCTTATACTAATGAAGAGTTAAAAAAAGAAAATGATAAAAAATAATACAGAAAAAAGTTATAAAAACAAATACAGGGATAATATTTTTTGAATAAAAAGGGTTGTTGCAAATCTGTAAAAATAAAATTTTATACCGTGAAAATATTTTTTATTTATATTGTTCGTTTC
>ENA-OPVT01000217-OPVT01000217.1-human-gut-metagenome-genome-assembly--contig:-NODE-217-length-47225-cov-4.003710_pt1 | contig 47225 bp, 68 predicted proteins | sample MGYA00241499_ERZ501990 | MGnify/ENA primary metagenome ERZ501990 (study PRJEB25962, sample SAMEA2042104) | human gut metagenome | biome: human gut; feature: human-associated habitat; material: faeces...
TGTTTCTGAAGCATTAAAATCTTCCCCCCAACAATCTTTACTCTTTGCTTTTTCTTGAGCCATTTCCATTAACCCATTAAATCCTTTTGTTTCCAATTTATTCACAATACCACCTCCTGCTGTATATTTTTATATTTTTTATGCTGAAAATAAAATACAGCTGTTATTACTCTATTTTTTTCTGATATTATTTCATAATATAAATCTTCAAGTTCTTTTCCATACCAAGAAAGTGTTTTTTCTTTTATATGTTCCATTTTATATTTTGCATCATCTATTCCATTAATAACAGTTATATTAAGTCCTAAATTTTCATTATAGTAACATTCATTGCTGTATATCTTTAAAGAATTAATCCATCGCTGTAAAAACTCTTCCATTCCTGTAACCTTTTCTCCGAATTGAATATCCCCATCTTTCATTCTTAAACTTTTCATTATTTTGCCCCCGATGTATCTCTACCTTCTGCATCTGTATGTTTATGTCCCGCAAAGTCTATTCCTCCAATAGTTGCTACTTTGGAAGCTAAACTTTCTAAAATATTCACTACCTTAGCAGTTATCTTTTGAGTTACTGTTAAATTTCCAGTGATATTAATATCTCCTGTGGTATTAGTATTACCTGTTCTTGTGATATTCCCTGTTTGGTTTATTTCTCCTTCTTCAAGCCTATTTCCTATAATCTTTATTGCTTCAGGAAAATTTCTTGCATCTTGCATACTAGGAACTGTAAAAGGAATAGCGAAACAACTATTTAATGAATTTCTTTTTATTGTATCCATTTTTTCTTTATTTCCTTGACTTATATATGATGAAATATCAAAAGTTGTTACAAATGCTGGAACAATATTCCCGGTATTTATTTTCCAATCAATATAATTTATTTCATCACCAAATAGGCACATTGGAACATTACGAAGAACAGGAAGAGAAATTCCGTTCGGCTTGAATAAAGGTTTAAGATCTACAAATCTATTATTTCTCACAGCTTGAACTTCACATAGAATAATACTTATATTTTCCATTACAACACCTTAACCTTTAAATTCATAATCCAACTATCTTTTAAATTGATTTCTATCTCTCTTACTTGTGCTAACCCTGTAAAAGTATCACTTACAATATTTACAGTATCCCCTTTTTTTATATAATGAATTGGGAAACATTTTATGTCATAATCATATTCTTTAGTAGTGGTTGCTGTAAGTTGTGGTTTTTTGCTTGTCCATTCCACATTCCCCTCTTTGTTGTCACTTGCTACATCTATTTCAGATTCATTTACAAGTTTCTCTGAAAATGTAGGATTTTCAATAAGTCCACTTCCAAAACTCAAACTTATAATTTTTTCTTTAAGTTCTTTATGATAAATATACAAATCATTTGATTTTAATATCATTTTACTTTCAGCATCTTCTACAAGCTCTTTTATTTCCTGAAAGGCTTTATTATAACAGGTATAACCATTTGTATAAATTTTGTCGTTTAAAAGTTCCATATTTATGATATTTATCCCTGCTGATTGACAAACTTTTTTTAAAGCATCTGATATTCTCACATTCCCATCAATAGAAAGAGATATTATTTGACTTGTATTTTTACTTCTCTCAGAACAAAGAAGTTCTTTAATAATATCACCACCGTCTCTATATTTATTTGTTTTTATAACCTCATAAATTCCATATTCTCCTACATCATCTGCATAACCAAAGTTTAATTTTACTTCACTGCCTACTGCAATATCTTGTGATAAATTATAAATATAAAATCTTCCTACACCTATTTTTTTATCATTTCCTGATTTTATTTCAGCTTGAAACTTTAATCCACCATTATTTTCATCATTAATTGTTTTCCTGTTTACTACAAGAAAAGAATTTCTAGGAAAAAGAGGTCTTAAAGCTGTTATTCTCTGCATCTTAAACCTCCTTCACAAGCATTTCTATTTCATCTATATTATCATAAGTTATTTTTTTATAAATTCGGTCTTTAGTATTAGCAATTATATAAGCCTTTGGAAACTTTTCATTAAAGTTTCCTCTCTCATCAGCTAATTTATTAAACCATAAAGGTATCCCAAAACTTACAGGTTCAGCATAACAAATAGGATTTAATTGATTATCATATAAATCTATGTAAATTCTTCTATCATAAGAGTTCATTTTAAAATCAAAAATAAATTCTTTTTTATTTATTACTATTGAAGTTCGATAAGGTATCGAACCTTTTATAATATTAAATTTGAATTTCATGCTATTCTCCTCTTAATTTAATACTTTCACTTGCTAACTCCCCTTCCCAATCTTGTTTCCCTGTTCTTATCTCTATTTTTTCTGAAACAAGAGGTTTTGCAGCAGGAGATGGTGCTGAAATAAATTCTATATATGCATATTCCATTTGAGTAAAAGATATAGCCAATTCTATATATGTATATGTTGATATTGTTTTATTGATACTTGTTATCCCTAAATTACTATATAACTTATCTACATATAAACTTACTGGTTGTCTTTTCTTTACTAAAGATATAATTTTTTCATAAATTCTATCTTTATCATCTCCTGTTATTTGAACTTTTATTGAAAATGAAGAGGGATTATTAGAGATGTTATCTGTTTTATTTGAACCATCATCTAATTTTGTTACAGGAATTTCACTTGATAAGTCTTCAGTAAATTCATTTGTTAGTTCTAAAGGAATACCTTCTAAAATAACAGTTTGTGCTGTTAAATATTTTTTTACAGGTTCTATCTTCTCTGCTACACTTGACATCAGACTTCTAATTGAAAAATCCATCTATATCAGCCCCTCTGCTATTTCTCTCTCTTCTTCAAATTTCTTTATTTTACTAACTATTAACTCCCCAATTTTATTCCAATCAACTTCACTAGAGTTATTTATATTAAAATTTAAATTATAAACATTTCCTGATTTTGTTCTTACTTTTGAATAATCTTCATTTTCTTTTTTAGTAAGAACTCTTTCTCCCTCATGTAATTTTGCTATATAATTATCATGAGGAACATAAGAAAGTCCTGTTCTATGGCTTCCATCAGGCTTTTCTTCTCCAGGTTCTTCTCCAAAACTGAAAAATCCTTTTACTTTTTTCACTAAAGAAAAATTACTTATTTTTTCTCCTAACTTTTTAAAGCCATCAATAGCAGTTTGAATACTTTCTTTTAAACTTGTAAAGAATGCTGCAAAAGCATTTTTTACATTTTCAATTATTCCTAAATTATTATCCCAAGCTCCCCAAAAAGCACTCAGCCCATCGAAAATTATCTTTCCAGGTATAAGAAAATTAAATATTCCACTGTACTCAGAGAACTTTGAAAATAAATCTTTTATTCCTCTTAAAACACCTACAAATACATTAAAAGCACCTTTAAATACTTTAGTTATCTTATCCCAATTTCTGTATAAGGCTACTCCTGCTGTTATTGCAAGTCCTATTCCTAATATAACAGGATTAAAGTTTAACCCTGCAAGAGCTACTTTTAATGCTCCAACCATGTAAGCAATTTTATTTATAACAAATAATCCTGCAAGAGCTGAAGCTACAGGAATTAAAACTTCTTTCCATTTGATACAGAAAGATATAATTTTGCTTCCTATGCTTATTACTTTTTTCATTCCTTCAGCTAGTTTTTCAGCCCATCTGGTAAAAGTTCCATTTTCCTGCCATTTAACTAAAAGATCTGCAAGAGGAATTAAAACTTTATCTCTTACAATCTGAAAAGGAGAATTTTCTATAACATTTCCAAACTCGTCCATTCCTGCAATAGTAGAAAGCCCTGATTTAAAGACACCTTTTATTGTAGAAATAGCACCTTTAAAAGTTCTTGCTTGTTTTTCCATAGAGCCACCAAACTTTGAATCCATTAATTCAAATAGAACTTTATTAAAAAGTTTCATATCTTTTATTTGCCCTTTGTTATTAAAAAGTTCTTCATATCCTTGTGTCTTAGCAAACTCTTCTATAATTCTTTTATCAAGTCCAAACTCTTTTAATCTTTCAAGTTCTCCAGTTCTACTGTCTGCCAAGGCTTCTACTGCTTGTTCAAAAGGTTTGTTCATAGCTGAAGCCATGTCCCCTATCATTTCAATATAAGTTTTTCCTGTAGATTTTAGAACTCTATCTCCTTCCATGCCATAGCTTTGCATTTTTGTCAGACCGCTTATAATTTCTTCTGTTTCAAAAGGAGTTCTATTTGCTAGTCTGCTCCCCCAAGCTAATTTTTTTTGAGCTGCAACAGGATCTTTTAAAACTGTTTCAAGAGTATTTCTATATTGCTCTATATTAGAAGCACCTTCGAAAGCTGTTTTAATAGTCAGCCCTGCTCCTAAAGCTCCCATCATTCTTTTTATAGTTCCTGAAAGGGAATTAGCTTTTTTCTGAGCATTTTCAAATACTCTTGTTGAATATGCAGAAAAAGATTGAAATCCTTTCTTTATACTCCGAGTAAGTCTGAATCTCATCAAAAGCCTATCAGCTGATCTTACTATTTTATTAAATGCTGTAGTTCCTACTCTCTGTATTCCTAAAAAAGCATTTTTAAAAGCTCCTGCTATACTGTACCCTTCTGTTATAAGCCCTGAAGCATATCCTTCTATTTTTATAAAAGGATTTTTTACTATATTTCCTATTTTTATTTTAAGAGGATCTTTTAAAAGTTCTTCAGCTTCTTTATATGATTGTTTTATTTTCTTTAATGCCTCTGTACCCTTTCCAGTTACATTAAATTTTAAAGTTAATCCTTTAAGCACCTTTTCCAGCCTCCTCTATTTCTCTGTTTCTTCTTTTCACATAATCATTCCATGCTATTTTTAAGAGCTCTACTTCTTCTATGCAGAGCTCTTCAATAGACTTCTTATAATAATTTATTTTTGTTGCAAAAGATAAATCAAACTTATCCTGCAACTGTTTCCGCTGTTGCTCTAGCTCTTTCCGTGAATAAAAAGGGAGTAACTTGAAACTCAGATATAAGTTCAACAACTTCTTTCATAGCATTATAATCTAACTCAAAGAATTGAACAGAACGAGCATCTGAAGGTTCAGCTATAAAAGTTTTTAATATTTTTTCTGCTGCTTTTATATCCTCTTTTTCATCTTCAAGTTTTTCTGCTACTTGCATTGCAACTCTTTCTATTCTAAACTTCACAGTTTCTACTTCAAAGTTTTTAGAAAAAACTTCTTTTTCAAATTCTAATGCTCCTAAACCTTCAGGTTTAAAAGTTACATTTGAAAAATTTTCTAATATTTCATTTATTTTATTCTGTTGTTCTTGTCTTTCCTTTTTAGTCATTATGCTAAAACCTCCTTACATCCTGCACAGTTTAAAGTAAATTCTCTCTGATCTGTATCATTGTCATTTGATAAATCTCCTTTATTTACTCCAACTTCTCCTAAAACAATCCCTCTTGAATATTCTGAAACAGAACTATCTTTAAAGTATCCTGATGCTAAAACACCTGTTTCTGCAGCTGTAAGAAGTACAAACTCATCTTGTGTACCTGTTTCTACAGTAACAGTTATTGTTAGATTAGGATCTGCAGTTTTTATTACTCTTCTTTTTCCTGAAAGAGCTTTTTCTGATAATTTTGTTGTTTCTCCTGCAGGAGTAATGTTAATACTTCTCGGATTTTTTATAGTATATCCATTTAATATAAGTGTTTTTTTACTTAAATCTACACCCATTTTCTTGCCTCCTATTTTTCTAATTTAAAGCATTTATTTTCCCATTTTTTATAAGCATCTAGGTATAACTCTTGTTTATCTCCGTTATAAGTTACTTCATAGTACATGCCGTCCGAAACAGTTGTGCTTAGTAATGCTTTATTATTTTGTAAAACTTTACAGCTCCAAACTACATAAACATCTTCTTTCTTTATTTCTGTTTTTTTAGTTTTATCACTATGTTCATTAAAATATTCAACAACTTTCTGAATACATAATTCTATAAATTTCTGACTATCCATTTTTATCTCCTTAGTTAGCTTTATTTACAGTATCATAAGTTTGTTTTAAAGTTAAATCAATGAAATATGCCCAACCTTTAAGTCTGAATAGCACATTTGGTTTTATCGTTCTTGTCATTCTTTCCTCTTTAGTTTGAGTCACTGGAGTGATTTTATACTCATAGACACCATTTTCTTTAGCTAGAATATCATTTTCTCCTAATTGTTCTATGATAGAAGTAAGAGTTTCTTCCATTCTTGTATATCCTTCTTCATCTTGTGGGAAGCCTTTAAGAATAAGCATTTTTTGTAGTGCTTCATTAAGATTTACAATCATGCAGTCCAATGCTGTTGTTTCATCAAAATAAGTTCCGTCCATAGCTTTTCCACCATTTGCTACTATATATCCTTCAGAAGTTCTTTTTTCAACAAAAGTGATGTTATTTTTAGTAAGTTCTTGTTTTTTACCACCTGTAACATCTGCACTTACTCCAGAAAGTTTAACCATGCTGCATTTATTCCCTGCTCCTGCTGTAATTACAGCTCCAGCATATGCAGCCGATTTATATTCTCTGTCCTCTCCATCATTTGTTTTTGTGTTATAAATAAGCTGTGTTCTTTCTGATTTTGCTTTATCAGCATTTTCTAAAGGATAAGTTCCTGTTTCAGCAATATATACTCTTCTTTCAGAAACTAAAAGTGGTCTTAGTTCTTCAACTATTTTTGCTGTATCCATTATAGTTATTAAGCAATACCAACTTTCACCTAAGACTTCAGTAATAGCTGTTTTTAATTTAGCAGCATAAGTAGAATCATCATCTCCACCTTTTTCTACTCCTAAAACAGCAAAGAAATCAGGCTTTAATATATTTCCACTTCCATCTGTTTGTGATAAAAATGTTTCAACAGCTTTATAAATTTTAGTGTTATTTCCAAATTTTTCAGCTACTTCTTCAAGAGTAGCACAATATGCGAAATCCACATTCTTTTCATTTGTAACAATAAGAGTTTTATTTAAATCTGCTACAGTTAAAGCTATTTCTTTATCTACTGTTATTTTTACAGGTTCTCTATAATCCATTTTGTTCCTCCTCAATAATTATTTTTTCTTTATTTGCTATAAGTTCTATAACTTCTGCAATTTCAACTTTTCTTTCTTCTGTTAAGTTCAGATATTCAAAAGTAACATCAAAGGAAGCTCTCCTCTCATACTTATTTTGAATTTCTTCTCTTAAATTTTTAATTTCAGAAAATTCTACTATTCCTGCATCAATATTTCTCCATTCTTTTCGAAGTATAAATATTATTAGTTCAAAAAGCCTTTGTGCTTTTAAAAACTCTCCTGAAATACTATCTTCATATACATCAAATTGAATTACAGCAGTTTCTCTATACCGTCTTTTTTCTATATTACTCTTATCTGAAGAATTATATTTTCTTTCAGAGTATCCAAAGAAATCTTTTGTCTTTTTAGAAATAACACAATAAGTTGCATAAGGTTTTTTAGGAGGTTTCTTTTCTGAATAAGCTGGAATAATATTAATAACTGATATAGAATTAAGTAGTTTTATTATTTGTTCAATCATCTTTATCGCTCCACCTTAAAATATAAAATTTAAGATCTGCCACATAAGAATAGTCAGCTTTCTGAATTATTTTCCATTCAACCTCATCTATAATAATAAGATCTCCTAGTTTTAAGTTTTCTTTTGTCCTTAAATCCATATCTTCAAGAGTTACTACACCTTGAGGATAATTTTTTAAGTCATTCAAAGAAACAGGCATATATACAGCCTGTATTATTCTTTCTGTAGTAGTTCCCTCAATATACTCTCCTTTAATCCATTCTCCTTCAGTTGTTTCTTTAATTTTTACATCTGTAAGAAGATGTGTTGGAATGAATACATTTGTCATTTTCGCACCTCTTGAAAATCACTCAAATATACTATCTTTCCTGTTTTTGAAGTAATTTGATATCTTATTGCCCCTAATAAGAATCTTTCATCTATAAGAATTCCTCTGTTTTTTTGTCCATCTTTAGTTTTTATTTTTATAGTTTTTGGACTTAATTCTTCAGCCCATTTAGATGCTTCTTGAATTTTTTCCACAATAAGTTTTCTTATATACTCTCCTATCTGCATAAGAGCCTGCCTTCCTGTTATTTTTCCATCAGTAACTTCTTCTACTCTGTCATCAATAAATTTTTCAATAGCACTTTCATTTGATTCAATAGCAGTTCTCATAAAAGGACGGGGAGGAATATGCTTAGTTCCAAATTCATTATAAACAGCATATTCAAGTATAGTTGTTTTAGTGTCTTTTCTTTTTTCACTATCAGGTTTTTTATCTTTATCTATACCCAATATTCCGACCTCTACCATATGTAAAGCCATGTAGTCTAATTCATTCATTATATCTACTAGGTTGCTCATATCCTTACTCCAAATAAATCTATTATTCCTCTTCTAAAATTTTCAGACTGCTGAACTTTATCGAAATAACTATATGAAACATCTTTTAAGCTGAAGCTTTTCAATCCACTTTCATTTGCAAGATTTTCTTTTAAAGTTGAAAAAATAAACATCTGAATATCTAAAGGAAGAACATCATACCCTGCTGTATAAGTTACCTCTAAAAATTCCGACTGGCAAAGTGGAGCTGTTAAAATCAACCTATGCTCTTCTACTCTGTAAGATAATTCTTGATTAAGCCACAGAGCTTTCGATACCCGTTCGACAGGCTTTCTTTCAAGATATACGACATTTGTATCGACACCTTGAATAAACTCTGTTTTTTCGCATTTTACGAGGTCATAGCCTATTGCCCTTTCAATCCGTGAAATTATCCCCTCTATGTAAAATTCCAATAGCTTATCATCTGTTATTCCAGTTAATCTTTTTGCCAATTCTTTATCATAAAAATTTTCAGGTCTTTTCATTTTATTTTCTCCTATATTTGTATAGAAGAGGGAAAATTCCCTCTTCTATTCTAAGATGTTTTGTTTTTAACTATTTGGAAGTTTTCAGGAAGAACTACTCCAAATCCTAGACCTTTTTCCATGTAGTATGCTGTCCATCCTTTACCTGTAAGCTGATCTTTTATAGATAGATTCATTTTTGGATTAGTTACTCCAAGCATTCCGCCTTTAAAGTCACCAAAGACTAAGAATGGTTCATCCTCTCCAGCTTCTTTCATAGTTTTTAATCCTGAAGCTGCAGAATCTATAATTACAACAGGTCTTGAAAGTAATTTTCTTTCTCCACCATTTTTTAAGTCAATTAGTTGTAATCTTCCATCTTTATCTTTTAATAAAGTTAAAGCTGTCCATGTTTCTCTTCTCATATACCATTTAGCCTTTGATGAAATTTCATCTCTTGTATTTCCAAAAAGAGTTACAAGTGCTGCAACCTTTCCTTCATCATCTAATGTTGAAACATTCCAATCTATTTTTTTAATGTCAGTATCATTTAAAATTCCTTTTGGTTGTTTTGTTCCTGTTCCACTGAACATAGTATTTGCTATTTTTAATGCCCAAGCATACTCTACTCTATCCATTAAGAAAGCAACATATCCAACATAGTTAGATGCCATTAATTTATTTGAAATCTTTGGAAGTGCATAAATTTGATGCATTGCAATGTTTACATCTTTTAATTTAACTCCTTCAGTTTCATTTCTTGTATCTTCTTCTCCCACCCAAGCAACTTCAGGAAGAGAAATTTCTTCTCTGTCAAGGTCAAGAGAATTGTCTGTAATACTGATTATATTTAAATCAGCTACTACAGGATTGACTTCTTGTAATCTTTTAAAGATTCCTAAAAGCTGATGTGCTTTTACAGCTGCTTTTGTTCCTTCTCCTGTTGTTGTTGCTGGTGTTGCAAATTTTAATACTGTTTCAGGTGTTATTTGTTTTAATTTCCCACCATCTTCAATAATAGAATTGTATGCAGCCATAAACTCATCAGCAAAAGAAACTTGTGCTTCTGTAGGTTTAAAATCTGCTTTTAAGCCTTTAATAACATTATTAATTTCATTAAATTGTTCATTAAAAGCTTCTTTTACTTCTTCAGCAAGAGTTTCTTTTATAGCTGAAAACTGTTGCTCTAATGCTGAAATCTTACCCGGTAAGGCTTTTATTTCTTCATCTTTTCCAGCTGAAAAAATTTCTTTTTGCATTGCTCCTATAAGTGCTGCTATAAATGTTTGTTGTTCTTGTAGTGTCATTTTATCCTCTCCTTCATCATCATTAAATACTTTCGTTATCTTGCTTCCTGCTACAGCTCCTTTTGGAGTTATAGACCCTTCATAAGCATTAAATTTTTTTATCTCGTAAAAATATCTTGTTCTGCCGTTTTCCGCTACCTCTTTGCTCTCTCCTTCTTCTATTATTCCACCTGCAGAAAGCTCAAATTTTGCACCTTGATTTTTCATTAAGTCATAAAGAGCATAGGCTTCTTTATTTATAATATTTCCATTTTCGTCTGTTGTAAGCTGTAAATAAGCTTCTATTCTGAAACCTTCATCAGTTTCTACACCTCTGCAAGTTCCAACAGGAATATTATTACCCCTATGGTTATATAATAAAAGCATTGTTTTTCCTTCATTTGCTTTCATACTGCCTTTTGTAAACTTATAATAACCATGTGCTAAATTCTTATGATTATAATTTACTAAAAGCCCTTCAAAGCAACCTTTTTTATCCTCTTTTTCTTTAAATTCCTCAAAGTCTACGGAAAAATTAATGTTTTTATTTTTTAAATCTTCATTTTCTTTTCCCATTTTTTCCCCCTCTATCTATATATTTGCAGGCAACTGCATCTTACTGTTTCAGATGCAGGTAAATCAGGATCATGTGGACATAAAGCATAGATGTCATTCCCTAAATCCCATTTCTCATTAATTTTTATCCATTTGCCATTTAAAATTTTATGATTTTCTCTGTCTACTTTTTTTCCTCCAATATGTACCCAACCTTTTTCTCTCATACCAGAGGCTTTAGAAGTTTCAAAAGAAACTGCATTAATAGAAGAAGATGTTTCTGTTCGTGCTATTGTACTGGCTCTATATTCACTCATATTTTCCACAGAAGACATTATTTCTTTTACTAAATCTTTATGCGACCAGCCCTCTCTCTGTGCCTGTACAATGATTTTATTAAGTTTGTCTTTCGTTGTGTTAGTCATCATCTTTGCTTTTTTCAAAGCATTTTTCTTATTAAAATCCTCTACGAAATAGTCACGAACACCTTTTATAACCTTTTCAGAAAGTTTTTTATTGTAAGCATTTTTAAATACTCCTATTGTTTCATCAAGGTTATATAAATAAATAACTTCTAAAACATCTTTAAATTTTTGCTGAAGATATTTATAGTCAATATCAATAACTACTTTTACTTCATCAGCAAATTTACTTCCATTATCCTTTTTTATCTTTTCAGAAAAATCTATAAAAACTTTTTTTAACTTCTTTTTATTTCTTACAGATAATTTTTTTTCTAAATTTTTAAAAAGCCTAATGTGTTTTCTATATTTTTTCATTAAATATCATCTTCTTTTTCTTCCGATACATCAGGACTTTCAAGAACTTCATTAAGTGTAACATCTCCTGCACTAACTAATATTACATCTCCTTTTTCGCCTAGATCCTCCAATTCTATATCAGTCATTTTAGAAAGAAACTTTCTGTATTCATTAATTGTTACTCTGTTTTTTAAAGCTTCCAAATTTTTTATAACCTCGCTTATATCTTCTTTTAACTCATCAATTCCTGTAAGGTCATAGTCTATTTCTTCGCCATTTTGTAAATATTCTTTTAAAAGATAATTTAACCACTGTACCAATTTATTTAAAAAAGGTATAATTTCATCTTTATACAGCTCTTTTTTAGCATGTTTTCTATTTTGATAAGTAGACTCTCCTCCACCCACCAATTCCATTGGAACTCCTGCAGCAACAGCAGTTCTCTCAAATGCTTTTTGTTCTCCTAAATTCCAATCAGCATCAAGAGGACTTTTTGTAATATCTTGATATTTCATACCACTACCAATTACTAGAGGTTGTCCTGCATTTTTAGCTCCTCCAAATGATGCTGTATATTTACTTCTTATTTCTTCTTTATCTTCTTTTTCTAAAAAGCCTTCAGCTGTAAATATTCCACCCGGTCTTCCTAAATTTTTTGCTAAGTTCCAATTCCATATCCATGCTTTTTTTACATAAGCTCCCCAAAGAGCAAAAGCATTTTGTTTGCTGTATCCTGTACCTGTATTACTAAAAGGAATAGAATCTTTTATATTAAAATAATTAGGATTTCTTATCCAAATAAAATTTTTTAAATCTTCTCCCGAAATACTTCTTGCTGGATTTAGTATTTCTATTCTTTCAATAGTGCTTCCTTTAAAGTAAATTGTAAAATTTGACGGATTGTGCAAATATAAATCAGGACAAAACTTCTTCAATCCTTTTATTACTTCTATCAACACTCCATTATTTGAACTTTCATACCATATTAAAAAATAATCTAAAAAATCATTAAAAGATGTATTAGGATTAATAACTGAAAATAATCTATTTAAAGTATGATTTTCTATTTTTTCTTTTCCATCTTTTGTTTTTTTGTAAACTCCAAATTGCACATTTTGACAAGCTTTTATTTTTTTGCTCATTGCTAGCATATATGCTCCTTGAAGATATATATTATTCATGTATTCTTCACGATTAAAACTTTCATCTTCTTCAAACATAAAAGAACACATTTTTCTTCTTAACCAATTTGTTAAAAAATTCATTTATTCATCTCAACCCCTTAAATATCATATACAAATCTTCCTTTTCCCATATCTCTTTCAAAAGCATAACGAGTAGCATCTATTGTATGGTTGTCTTTGTCTTCTAAACGCGGAAGTGGATTTCCATCTCTGTCCATTGCATAGTCTACTGTTTGAAATTCTCTTGCAATATTAGGAGTAAGAGCTGGATCAATTACTATTGCACTTAAATCTCCAAGCCATTTCTCTCCGTATTCTACAGAACCTTTCCCCTTTTTTGCTCCCCAAGCAGAGATTTCATTTTCTCTTAAATCGTCAATAGACTTAGGTTCAGCACTATCACAAGTTATAGGTTCATCATATTCTTTTGAGTTTATGTAATCAGCTAACATCTGATTACTTCTCTTAACTCCATAATATTCATCAAGAGCATAAATAATTTTTTTCTTTTTACAATATCCCCATCTGACAAATGCAACTGGATCAACACCATATCCCCAGTCAATCCCCTGCCTGATAATAGAAATATTTGCTATATCTTCTTTTGTTATTTGTCTTATTTGAAGGTTTGGAAAAGGAATAATACCATTTCCTATTGCTTCTCCCATATATTCATGTCTATATTTAAGTTCATTTTTTTTCTTTGTGTTTTCAGCATCTTCCTTAAACTCTTTAGAAATATATGAGTTATCTAGATATGTAGAATGATGTACATAAGTATTCTTATCTTGAGTTCCAAAGCCATACTTTTTATTTACCCAGTTAAGTTTTGACTTAGGAGGGTTGTATGAGAAAAATCCTTTATATTTAATTTTTTTATCAAGTTCTGCTCTTACAATTGATCTAATAACAGTTTCAACTTCATCTTCTGTACTAAACTCTGCAAGTTCTTCAAACCAGTAATATGTAAGTGGAAAATCAGCTATGACTATTGACTTTACTTTTTCTGCCTTATCAAGTCCTCTAAAATAAAAGCCATTTCCTCTTTCGTTGTAAATAATTCTCAAAGGACTTCTCTTAAATGTAAAATATTCATCTAGTTCAAGTTTCTGTATAGCCCATTTAAGCTGTTCATATACTGATTCACTTAATGTTTCCGCTACCTTTCTTAAACATAAAACATTAACAGGTTCAAGAATAACACTCAAAATTAAAATAAGAGCTATATGAGAAGATTTTGCCGAACCTCTTCCACCTTTAAGTACATATCTTGAATATTCAGATTTTTTCCACTCAAGCCATACTTCCTGAAATTTCGGAAGCATTATCTCTGATAATCTTATCTGCTTTCTTTTTAAGATTTTCATATCTGATGTCATCTATAATCAACACTCCTCTAATTTCTTCTTCTTTTTGTTCTTCAGCTTCCTCTTTTTCTTTTCTTTGTCCTAAGCTCTCTAAAACTTTTGATACTTTTAAAAGAGCATCTGCAGTTTTAGGATCTAATAGCTTGTCTGGATTTTCAGAAATCTCTATTAATAGTTTTTTGTGTGATTCATCTATTATTCCTGCCATATCTCCAGCATCAAAACTAGCTATTTTTTTACTTTCTTTAAAGCCTAATTCATCATTACTTATCCAACGATAAATTGTACTTTTACCTATATTCAATTCTTTTGCTATTTCTACTGCTGTTTTACCCTGTGCATATAAAGATTTTGCCTTTCTCTGCTCTAATGTAAGTTCCATTTTTTCACCTCACAAACCTTATATATTGTTCTTTAAAAAATTTTTTGGATATTTTGGATAATTTGGATATTTAAAATATATTTAGAAATATAAAAAAACAGCCTTAGAACAATGTTCCTTGACTGTTTTCTTCTTTTAATTGATATATACTTTTAATTGTAGTGTGTTTTTTAAATAATTCTATGCTTTCAACACTTACAAACCAACTTCCTCTTAATTTTCCATTTCCTTTGCTGTATCTTCCTCCAAGCCGTCCATCTCGAAGCATATTATAAATAGTTTCGACAGATACACATAATTTCTTTGCAGCTTGATTTGTTGTTATAAATTCTGCCATAGCATCACCTCATTATAGTTATATATCTTTTTTATGGTAATGACAGAAAAAATATAACAGTCTAAATTTTATTAAAAAAAAGACAGGGTGACCTGTCTTTCTCGTTAATATTCAAAAGTGATTAATCCTTCCTGCTCTATTCCATATTTTTTATCAAGCTCAAGAGGAAAAGCATGATTTTTAATCATAAATGCACAATTTTGAATTGTGTTAAAATCTCTTAATTTTAAAGTTTCTCCTGCTTTTAAACTTAAAATAAGATTATGTAATTTTTCTCCGTAATGTCTTAGCATTAAATTATTTGTCAATAAATATCCTATTTTCTTTTGACTTCTGTTATTTTGGCTCAATTTCTTGTATTCTTCTTTTTCATAAGAAATTATATATTTTCTGATAATTCTTCCATAAGAAGTATTTTCCATTATAGAAAGCTCTTTTGCCATATCCAAAGAAAAAGCATAATCTTCTCCAACATGGATATAATCTTCATCTTCTATATAGTCATATTTTTCTATTTTCTTTTTTATCCAAGCAGAAAAATAATTTTTTATCTGTAAAAAGCTCCATAGTTCTCTGCCGTTTATTACATTCATTCCATCAGCTGTTTTATAAATTTTTACAGGCTCAAATTTTATTTTTTTCTGTTTTGATGCCATAGGCTTAAAAGGAACTGCTTTTTCTTTTAAGATTTTTTCCATTTCATTAAATTTTTGGATATATGCAATCTTAAAATCTTGATACCCTTGAATGTTAAACATATAAAGAGTGAAGCCGTCTTTTGTAAGAAGATATTCTTTATAACTTCTTTTTTGTCCCTCTGTTTTATAAGTGCTTGGTATTATTAGAGAGCTCAAATTTGAGCTTTCTAAAATTTGTTCTAAATCCCTAACTACATTTTTATGTAATTTTCCTAATTCTTTTGCTATAACTCTACTGCTTACTACTAAACCATACTGACTATTTTGTTCAACTAAAACATTCATATTTTACCTCCAAATATTAATTTATTTTTGGAGAAAAGTATGATACAATGTACTTGTTCAGGGTATGATTGTATCATACTTGCCCCATTTTGAATTACGGTTTGAAGTGGGGCTTTTATTATTCTGCCAATTTTTTTATAGTGATTTCTTTTTTTTCTTTGTCATACACCATTAAAATTTTATTTTCTTCTTTTGATATTTGCATATCTTTAACCCATTCCATAGGTAAATTTGTTTTTGGTGTATATGATCCACTACCACCTTTTGCAAAATTGACTGTTTTTTTTATTTCTTCCATTTTTCCACCTCGTGCCGTTCGTTATAAGAAAATAATACCACTTTTGCCGAACGGTGTCAAGATTTTTTTCAGAAGAGGGACTAAAATCCAAAAAATTTCTTTATTTTTCCTATAAAAGTTCCTCTTAATCATTTATAGCTATATATTCTTTTAAATATTTTATTTTTTCTTCAATATAAAATCCCTCTTCTTGAAAAGGATTTTTTTTCTCTAAAATTTTTATTTCTTGTCTAGCTTCTTCTACTGAACTTATCCTTTCCATTTCAATTAAAATTCTTTTCTTTATCCTTTCCTGTGTTTCTTTATTAGGAGTTATTTTAAAATTGAAACTTTCTTTTATTATTATTTGTATCACCTTCTTTCTTTTTATAGTAAAATATTCATTTTTCAATAGATATTCTAGTAAGATAGAAATTGTTAACTTTAGCAAGAAGACGATATCCTATTTTTTATTATTTCTTACAAGACTATCCATCATTAAAGCTTGAGCAAAACCATCATTTAAAGGGTTTTGCGGAGTATTTTTTTCCAAATATTCTGTCAAAATAATTCTAACTAAAGCAGCCATTGAAATATTTTTTCTTCTAGCTAATTCAGTTAAACTTTGATGTAAGTTCTCTGGAATCTTAATATTTAAAGCCTTATCATTCATTTCTCCACCTCTCTTATACTACAATATTACTACAACTTTTGTAGTATGTCAATAAAAATCTTTAAAGAAAAATAAAACCACAGAAATTAATCTGTGGCTTTTTCTTCCAATTCCTTTTTTCTTTTGTCTATCAATCCTAAAAACTCTTCTAAATCTTCTAATGTTGAATAATTATTTATAAAGGTTCTTGAAGTGGAACGATAAGAATAATATCTAGTTTTTTCAGGATTTCTTTTTCTATAATTTTTTATAGCATTTTCTTGTGCTTCAGTAATTTTCTTTTCCATAAATAACCTCTTGAACTTTTATGTTTTTTACTGTATAATTAAATTAATAAAAATAACGTTGTCATGTCTTAAACCTCTTTATTGAAAAATAAGGAGGTTTATTTCTTTTTATTCAACTTTATAATTAAAATAATCATAAGTATCACAGCAACAGGGCGTAAAAAATCATTAATTGTTCTTAATATTTCCATTTTTTTCACCTTCTTTTATTTTTTATGAAGCGAGAGATATGTCGGTGGCAAAGCCCCCTTTTGTTATTTTTTTCTCAATTCTCTACAAATGTAGATTATTGAGACTATGTAGTAGATGGTTTCAAGTATGTCTATTAACGTTGTCATATCTCTCACCTCCTGAACACATTATATACCATTGTATATAATATGTCAAGGTTTTTTTATTTTTTACAAAAAAAATCAGCCCTAAAATAAAGACTGATTTTTTTATTAACAACTTATAATATCGTGGATTAGATTATAATGACACTCTATTTTCTTTTTCTTCACAAAGTTCTTCTTCTAAAACTTCTATTTGCCCTTTATATAAATCAATATAAGGATTATTCATATCTGCAGAACTAGACGGATTTTCTTGTTGCTTTAAAGCTTTTGAATATTTATTTTTTGTTTCTTTCAATAAATTTTCTTTATCTTCTTTACTCAATATTTGAATCCTTTTTCTGAAAATTTTTTTCTCTTTTTCTTTTGCACTTATGATATCTGCAGTAACTTTTAAATTTTCTATTATTAACATTTTAATTTCTCCTTTATCTAAAATTCTTCTACTGGAATTAATCTAATTTTTCCTGTAATAGATTGAGCCATGTTATCCATCATTCCATAAATATATTTTTCTATATTTTTTTCTCCTATGATAGTCAATATCATTTTTTCTTGAACTATCTTGTCTAGTTGTTTTTCGTTCATTTCTCTTTTTTCTTCAAATTCTTTTAACACTTCATTAGTTATATCAACTAATCTTTGATAATCTTCTTCTGTTTGCTCTGATTGTTTGAATTCTTTCCATGCTTTTTGTAGTTGATTTTTATTTTCTTTCATTCCTTCAAGTCTTAATTTTAAATATTCATGGTTTATATCTATTCCTCTGCTTAATAGCTCAGATGAATACAAAATAACTCCAATTTGTAATGCTGCTAATAAAAAAGACTTGTCTGATATAGATTTTAAATATTTTCTTCTAACTGCTGGAGTTTTAGCATGTCTTGCAGCCTTTAAAGATGCCTCTACTATCATCATAGAATGGTCTATTATATTATAAACTATATCTTCTAATAATTCTTCTAACTCTTCTTCTGATGTTGCTCCCTCTAACTGTAAATCTATATGTTTTGATACTTTATTTTGCATATATCCTTTTTTCTTGGGATCTTTTCCTCTTCCAGCTTCCCATAATCTTAATGAAAAACCAGAAGCACAACCTGGAATATTATATTCTTTCCATTTAATCTTTAAATTTTGTGCTACATATGTTAAAATAGCCATTCTTTTTTGTTCATGTGTTAATATTTTCATCATTTTATCTTTTGGGATTAGTTGTAATAAATTATTAATTGTTTCTAAGTTTGGATCTATCATTACTTTTGCTCCTTCATCTTCTATATTGATAATGGAAGAGGAATCCATTATTTTTGCCATCTCTTCCATTTTTTTTCCAACTTTTTTTATTGTAGTTTTTAAAGCTGGAGTAACTTTTTTTATAAACTCTTCATTTTCATCAACAAGTTTAAGTTCTAATGTTGTAACTAACTTTTCTGTTTCAGAAAAATAATCTATTAAAAGATTATTAACTGCAGCTCTTTTGCTTAGAGCTAAATGATTTTCTCTAATAAAGTCATATGTATTTACTAGTTCTAATTCTCTTTCTTCCAATTCTTTTTGTTTTTTTAGAAAACTTGTCATTGCTTCTTTTGACATATATCTTTTTTGAAGATTAGAGTACAATATTTCTTTATCTTCTTTTGAAAAATCAAAAATTTTACAAAGTTTATCTGCTAGTTTTTTTGAAATTCCTTTTTTATTATTCTCTATTAAAGATAAATGATTGGAAGAAATTTCAAGAATTTCACTTAATTGTTGCTGAGTATATTTCTTTTCTTTTCTATATTTTTTTATAATCTGACCTTTGTTTTCCATTTGTTCCTCCCAATTAAATTATATCTTTTAAAAGTCAAAAAGTCAATCTTTTGAAAGATATAATTTATAAAAAATAATAGAGGGAATAAATCCCTCTAAAATAAAGACTGACTTTTGTATATCTTTTTTAATCTCCGTGCTTCTGTAGCATAGACAGCATAGAAAGTTGCCTTTGAAATTCCCATTTTCTGAAAAATTTCTTCATTGGTTAATTTAAAATTACCTTTTATTATTTCTTCCAGTTTCTCAAAGTTATCTTTTTTTATCTTTTCACATTTTTTATAAACACTTGCTTTTCTCTGTCTTTTTGCTTTAAGAAGCTTATTTTTTATCTCTACATCTTCAGCTTTTAAAAGACTAAGAATATAATCCCTTTCCTGTTCTGTAAGAATAATTTTCATTTGCTTACAGCTCCTCTTATTTTAGATAAAATCCTATGCTTTTCAGTATTTATCCATTGCCGTGTACAATTAAGTTCTCTCGCTAACTGACTTTCTCCATGTGTTGTAAAGAAGATTGCTCTTAAAAGTTTCTCTTCATCAGGAGTACAGTATCTTTTTAATAAATCATCTACATAATCTTTTAAAATAAATCTACTAATCTCCTGCAGACTTTCCTCGTCTTCCATATCAGCTTCTCTTTCAAGCTCATATTCTCCTTTACTACTCATTCTTTTTAAAGCACTTATTGTTTTTTTATTCAAATTATTCTCTTCAAAAAAATCCCTTTGAGATCCTTCATATTTCAGCATTCTTTTATACAAATCTATTAAATTATAACTTGCTTTATAAGCACTTTTATTTATATATCTATAAATAGATTGCTGTACCCAATAATAAGCATAAGTTGAAAATTGTGTCTTTGAGTTAGTATCATATCTTTCTAAAGCTTCCATCAATCCAAGTATCCCTTGCTGGAAACCATCTTCAGTATTTCCATACCGAAGATTTACAGCTCCAACAACCCAAAGATTATATTTAATCACCTTATCCCTAGCTTCAATACTTCCTTTTCTATACTCTAAAATTAAGTTTTTTGTTTCTTCCCAAGACAACCTTTTTTTACTCCAATATTTTAATTCAGCAACCATATTGCTCATCTTCCTGTTGTTTTGGAGAACTTATTAAAAAATACTTTATTTTCTTTCTTCTTCTGAATAAAATTCTAAATATAGCCTTAAACATATTTGCCCCCTATAATACTTTTTTAGATAATATTATTTTCTCCCTAGCTGTATTAATTTTTGATGCAATAGATTGTTCTGAGGTTCTTAATGTAGCTCTTTTACTTTCAAGCTCTTTTTTCTTTGCTCTTAATCTTTGTACTTCAGCTTCAGCTTCTTGAATTGCAAGACCTAATATTTTTTCTTGATACTCCAAAGATTGTTTCTCTTTTTGATTTTTCTCCTGAAGATTTTCTTCCTCTTCCAACAATCTTTTATAGTTATTTGTCAGAACTTCCAGCATTTCTTTATTTCCTATTAAATCCAATCCATAGTCCACTTTATATAAAGTTACTAAATTATTTTCACTTATAACAAAAGTAAGTAATGTTTCTTTATGAATATAGTATGATGCTTTTTTATGTATTCCATAAGTTCCTGTAGTAATGTAGTCCGAAGTCATTAAAAGCCCTTGAAGTTCCATTTTCGCTTCTTCAACTTCATTATGATGTGAATTTTTCCATCCATCATAGTTCAAGTCAGTTACCATCACTCCTCTTACTCTTCCAAAATATCTTGCTATTGCATGTTTTGTTATATTTATATTTTTAAAATCTTCCATTTTCTCCTCCCTATAAATAAAATCTATCCTCTATAATCATTGCTATTACTTTTCCTACTGCTGTTCCTACTGCAACTGCTATTCCAACTCCTACATAAAATCCAAACATTTATTTAACCTCCTCTTTTTCCTCTACAATTATTATTCTTTTTGTTTCAATAAATAAAGACTTCCAACCAAACTCACGAATTTCTATATAAACAGAAAATACCGCAAAGCAAACCGCCAATATGATTAACATTTTTTCTATTTTTTCACTATTCACTTTCTTCCTCCACTAAAGAAAAATCATATCTGTCTGCCCAGCTCCATTCAAAAGCATCTATATTTTCATATCCTTTCAATATTTTTACTCCTGTAAAGCCATCTCTTTCTATTTCTTCTTTTAATGTTATTCCACTTTTATGAGTAGAACCCGAATTGCTCATAATAAAATCTCCATCTTCTGTGTCTACTCCTATTATCATTTCTTCTTTATCAGCCCAATAGCCTACTTTTACTTTCTGACCTAGCTTAATTCCTTTATATTCAAGTTCTTTTACAACTTCAATTTTTCCTTTTTTTGCCATTTTATTCTCCTCTATAAATTATCCAAATTCATAACATTTAAAATAACAGTATTTTTAAAACCATTTGTCTCTTTTAAAAATTCTTTCCAATTCTGTATAACATTACTATCAATTTTAATATTATTATCTATGTAAGAGATTAGCTCTCCTACTCCGGTTCTCCCATCCTCATATAAAAAATGATAAGCAATCAAATATTGCTTTTTCCCACTTATATCTATTTCTTTTTCTGCAACCATTTCTTTATTCCCTCCATAACATTTATAATTTTAGTTGCCTCTCTTTTAGAAAGAGCTGAAGGTGGGACAGAATAACCAATGTTTCTTTCAATACATTCTTTTACTCTTTCATATGTATTTGTCTTGTATATCTCGTCAGCTAAATGATTTATTCTACTAAGCTGTGCAGGAGTAAGCCCAGTTTCTTTTTTATATAACTTTATCAAAGTTTCAATCATTTTTTTAGTTTGTTGGAAGCTCAATTCTTTTGAGCTCCCAACATTAAACATTCCTTTTAGCATTGCTCTATAATCTTCTTCAGACATTCTGATTTCAGCTTTTATTACATGAATTTTTTTTATTTGTCCCTCGCTTATTGGATACATATTATTCCTCCATATCTGCATTCACTATACTAAGTGGAAGATATACTTTTTTACCTTGCTCATCTTTATAATAAGCCTCTATAAATGTACTTGATTTTGCCGGTTTATAAGCTTCTTTGATAATCTGAACTCCATCTTTTAACTCTTCATCATTAATCTTTTCAGCAATTCTCTCAAGTTCAAGAACTCTTGAAGCTTTTAGATTTCCATTTTTATCTTTTTTTAATAAAAGATTTATAAGTTCTTCCAGTTCTGCTTTTTCTCCAGCAGTAACTTTTGAAATATAACCTTTTACTTTCTCAATTCCTGCATGAACTGTGTCATCAAAGTTATCTGTTACTCTATGTCCTATTGTAATAGAAAGCCCTTCTGATGTTGTAAAAGTATGAGATTGCTGATTTTCTTTTACCCCATATAATTCACTTTTCAACTTTAATGCTGTTTCAAAATCTTCGAACACTGATTTTTTCACTTTCGACAATGTTGCAGCAAGATCTTTTAATTTTTCAAAATTTCTTGTAACTGTATCTGCTACTACATTTTTATAATCTTCTCTAGCTTGTTGCTTTCTTTCCTCTTTTTCTTTTTCTTCTTTTTTTATCTCCTCAAATAAAGCCTTTTTTTGTTCAGCTGTTAAATTATTTAAATCTACCATCATTTTAATTTTCCTCCTCATCAACTTTTACTCTTGCTATTAAAGAATCAACTTCTGCCAATCTTCCTGTAATAACTGCCACTTTTTTCTCTGCAGTTTCTCTTACTATTTTTATCTGTTCTTTTAAATTTTTCTGCTTGTTTAAAAGCCCCGTAAATTCTTCTTTTGTAACTCTCATATTTACTCCTTTCAAGCAACCTTTTTTAAATCAACACTATTAAAATCAACACTACTTAACAGCAAGTTTTTCGTTTATCTTTCCTACGATTTTTTTTATATCGCTGTCTATCTCACAATATTTTTTCTTATTTTCCTTTGTGTAAACACCTTTATTTAATGCAACTATTACATCTTTTCTTTTAATAACGAGCTTTGAAAGCTCGTTTAATTCTGCATCTATAAGAACTGCTTTTTCTCCAAACTCTTTCACTAAAATTTCTTTTGCCGTATCTTCTAAAGTTATATTTCTCATATTTTCTCCTCCTACATTATTGAAAGCATTGTGATAGCTGCTTTAATATACTCTATTGTTATTCTTCCTTTTGTATCTTCAAAGTTTTCAGGTCTTGAAGCTATATCTGAAGCTAAACTTAACAAGTTTGAAAGCTGTCTTGCAGATCCTTTTACTGTAAGATTTATATAATTTATCATTTCTGTAATTTCCTTATCTTCATAAAGATCTATCTCACTTCCTAAGAAGTTTGTTACAATAAGTCTTATATCTTTAATATCTAAATCTTTTAAACTCATATTTATTACAGCCCGACTGAATAAATATTCATATTCTCCCCGTTGTGAGCATATCTGTTGCTTTAATTTTTCTGTTCCTGCGATTACGACTCCAATTCCTGTTTGGTCTGCAATTGAACGAACAATATCAATAACCTTTGGTTTTAAGTGTTCTCCCTCATCAATAATTAATATTGTTTCGGTGAATTTCAGCATATCTTTTATATCTTCTTTTAGATTTTCTTTTTTACCTTGATAATCTAATTTAAGCTCTCTTGCAATCTTTCTTATTAATGTCGTGTCTGTTATATTATTCTCAGCTGTTATGAAGATACATCTTCCTTTATAGCTTTTTACATATTCCTGCAGAGCATGAGTTTTACCAATCCCGGCTCTTCCAAAAATATATGCAATTTTTGCACTTTCAAGAAGTCTTTCTTTAACATTGGAAGCTACATACTTCTCTATCATGTCTATTGTATAGAAAACTCTTTTCTTTACTTCTGTATCTGCAGAGAACTTAATTCTTTTCATGGTAGTCTTATGTCTGTCTAAAAATCCTCTTACTTTATCTGCAAGAGCCTCCATATCTCCTTTGTAAGTTCCTTTTCTAAACTCAGAAAGTGTACTTGTTCCTATGCTCATTGCCTTTGCTACCTTTGAATAACTAAAACCATTATTTTCAACAAAATTTTCTAACTCTTTTCTTAATGCGTCCATTTTGCTCCTCTCTAGTCAATTTCTTGATAAATTCCATTACCAAGATATATTTCTTTTTTATTTTTCTTAACTTCAATAAGTTTTTCTTTCTCTTTTTTCTCGTAATTATATTCTATAATTCCTGTTTCTTCTCTCTCCTCCTCTCTAAGTCCAATAATCTCTTTTTCAAGTTTTGCAATTTTCTTACGCATATTAACTTTAACTTTAATTGAATCAATATCGTTACTCCAAGTTGCTGTTTGAAGTTTATCTGCTTTACATAGAAATTCTCCCGTTTCTAAATATACATAAACAGCTCTAAGGTCGTGTGGATCAAACTTAATCTTAACTTTTTCTTTCTGATGAAAATATAAGTTTTCGTGTATATAAGTATTCCCAAGATATTCAATTCCATTTTGCTGTACAGTTCTTATTTCTTCATACAAGAACAACAGTCTTAATTTTTCATCTGAAAGCATTTTTCCTTTGTCCTGCAGGATTTTCTTCATTAAAGACTTCAAGTGGAGTTCTATTATTCATTCCTCTACCTCTATGAGCTTTTAATCCTGTTGCTCTTCTTAAAACATAATATCCATGATTTTTGTGATTAATAAATATTTCAAGTGCTTTTTCTAATTCTTCTTGTTCTAGGATCATTCCTTTAGCAATTTTATCTGTTGTAAAGGATTTCATTCTTTCAGGTCTTTCAGCTATGTTTCCACCTTTGTAAGTAATTGAAGATTTTGCAAATGACTCTTTAAAATCCCTAAACCATCTTTCAATATGCTTTGACTGAGCATTATAAGGAAGAGCATGAGATACCTCCAAGCCTAAACTTGCATAAATACCATCAAGTTCATCTGTTCCCTTAAGAACTCTTGATTTATATGCTTTCCCGTTGTCTGTAAATACTTTTTCAGGAACTCCATATTTTTCAATTCCTCTCTTAAGAGCTATTGCTATACTTTCAGTTGTTTCCGTCCATGATAATGTCCAGCCTGTAATAAGTCTACTTTTTACATCAATCCAGACTATCAGCTTTGGAGATCCAAAGTATCTTTCTCCATTTGCTTTCTTTTTATTTCCTCTGTAACACATTAATTCAAGGTCATGTCCGTCTGACATCCACACTTGCCCTGCTTTTATGTCATCATATCCTCTTACAACATAAGGAGCATAAGTGTCTTTAAACTCTTTACTTCCCATTCTCGCTTTGTCTTTTTCAATGTTTGTCATATCATTTTTTATGTAATTTCTCATAGTTCCGTATGATATAGCATTTACTCCAAACATAGCCACTATTCTTTCATAAACAAACATCATATTTGGCTTGTTTTTACTTTTATAAAGCCCTCTTATAGCTTCCAAAACTTCTGCATCTATCCTTCTCATTCCTTTGTTAGCTCCATGCCCGGAACTAAGAGCAAGAGGATTAGTTTTATTTTTCAAATATACTCCGAACCATCTTCGAAGAGTTGGTATACTTAATTTTTTAATGACTTCCATTTGTTGTGGAAAATCTTTTTCTGCATTTTCTACAAACTCTTCAATTATTTCTCCCTTACTTCCTGCAAGAGTGTCATATCTTTCTTCCAGCTTATTACATAGAATATATCTTGCCCATGCTGTTCTCTGATTCCACAAAGGTAGTTCATCTATTGCATTTGCTTCTATTTTAGCTACAGTCCTTATTCTATTGGCTTTTTCAATTTTTTTTACATCCAAAGAATCTAAATATTTATCTACATCTTCAGCTAAATAGTAGTTCTTATGTGTTCTCCCTACTTTTCTTTTTACTACCTGCCATTTTTCTTTTTCTGCAAGTCTTAAAATATATGTTCTGCTCTTTCCAAGTAATTTTTCAAGTTCTTTACCTTCATATTCTTTAACCATAAAAGCCTCCTATTCAAAGACTTTTACCCCAAGAAATTTTTCAATCTTCTTTTCTGTTTCAATATCTCTGTTAATATTAAGCCTTTTTGCAACTCTTATTATTTTATTGATATCTATGTCTAAAGCTTCAGCTACTTCAGAAATTCTTATATCTTTTTCAAGAAGTATCTTTCGAAAATGCTTATATACTTTATCTCTGCTTTTTATGTGTGTAGGTGTTTTATCAATAAGATCCCACACATCAGGCTCTCTTTCTTCAAGCTCTCCATTAACTAATTTTTTCCAGTCATATAAGCTTAGATTTAAAGCCGGTCTCAAAGAAACTAAAGATATTTCAGCATCTATTAAGCCTTTTCTTAATTCAGTCATTCTGAAAAGATTATCTCTATATCTTTCCGCTTTCTTCTCTAATTCTGACATTTTGCTATCTCCTTTTCTAATTTTTCACACATTCTTTTATACCCTTGTTGTCCTCTTAAACTTTCTAATAATTCCTTTAATTGTTCAACTTTTGCCATAGCCTTTATCCTCCATTTGTGATATAATTCAGCTAAGGCTTAATATATAAGCCCTCGCTGACGGCAGAGATAAGAAGAGAACGTCCAATTCAAGCATCTTATCTTTGCTTTTTTTATTTTTCTGTATAATCATAGCCTGACCTTTTATAAAATTGTCTAATTGATGCTGTTGTTTTATTTCTTAAGTATTTAACAGCTCTTTTTTCTTCTCCTTTTTTAATCATTTCAAGAGCTATACTGTGTCTTATATCGTTAAAAGTATAAACTTCTCCTAAGACTTCTTTTGTGTAAGTTCTCAGCCAATGTCTTGCTGTTTGAGCTAAAATTTTTTCTGTTCCATTTGATAATGTAAAAATATAATGTTCTAAAAGATTTTTCTCTATATAATTTGTTATTTCTGTTGCCAGTTCTTTACTAATAATAAAATCTTTTAGTTTCCAAGTGTTGCTTCTTAAAGTTAAATCTTCAACTACAAGCTCTACAATTTCTTCAGGAAACATTCCTGTTTCTATTACTATTTCGTACAATATTCTTTCTCTTATTGGAACTGATGAAACAAGCATATTTATTTGTTCCATTGTTAAAAATTCTTTTGTTTTAAATTCTCTTTTATATTTTCTTATGTTTTCTGCAACATCTATTCCCAGTATCTCAGTAAAGAAAAACTCTAAAGCATTTAATTTAACAAGAATTGTATTAACATCTAAAAGTTTTAAATTATTATCTAAAAATTTGATAATATCTTCTCTTTTAATATCAACAGCTTCTTTTCCTGTAACCTCTAAGAATTCTTTAACTGTTTTATAATATGTATTTTGAGTTGATGTGCTGTAACCTCTAAATTGCATCTCTGTTTTCAAGCTCAAAAGATCAAAATAGAATTTTCCAAACATTATTCCTCCATTGTGTCTATTATGTCGTTAACACACTCTATTATTTCTCCTATTTTTTCTTCTATTGCTTTCATTCTGGTGTCGACACCATCAAGTATTTTCATCTTTTCTTCTAACTTTTCAAGAAGTGTGATTTCTTTCTCACTGTCTTCTTCCATCTTTTTAAATGTTTCCTGTCTATCAATTAAGATTTCTTCTATCTTATCTAATTTTTCATCTAGAATTTTTACTTTAGCATTTGCTACTTCTGGAGAAAGTAAAAATGTCTCTTTTCTATGAAACTTTGTTATAAGTAATCTTGCAAACTTTCTGAATTTCTTAGCTTTTTCAGTTCTTGCAAGAAGTGCTGCTTCATAAATTCCCTGCTCATTGAAAAATCTTTTCTCTCTGTTCTTTACTATCCCGCCCTCTAGGTTTTTTACCTTTCTTAGAAAAGAAAATTCTTCATTATAAAGTTCAGGATTCCTGTCTAATAATTTTTTAAAACCTCTTTCATCTACAAAACCAATAGCTTCTGTTAACTCTTCCATTGTCATTAAAAGCTCATCGTTTTGTGAATAAAGCTGTATATTCTGTTCTTCAAATTGAACTATTTCTAACTTTTCCATGCTACTCTCCTATTTCTCTATCTTCCGATATTTCAATATCAAAATCTCCTAATTTAATCATCAATTCTCTATCTATGCCAATTAAAGAACATCTTTCTGTATAAACATATTCTTTAATTACTTTTATCTCTATTTCATCTATAAATAGAGTTGGAATATTATCTTTATATTTTATTTGTACCTTATTAATTGCATTACTCATTTTTTACTCCTTGCCTTTAATTCTTTAAAAAGTTATAATTAAAATAAAACTTTTTAGGAGGTTTATTGTGAAGTTATTAAAAGCTTTTTCTATTCTTTTTGGACTTTTTATAATAGCCTATTTTATATATGGTATAGGCTATATTTTTTTAACTAGAGTTTGTTTCACTCGCTTACTTAAATTTAAAAAAAATCTTTCTCCTGAAAAAGAATTTGTCCTTATTTTTTTAATTTCTATTTTTACTTTACTTTCTAAAGCATATATTCCTATGGAATTAAGTTCAGAAATTATCACTATCTTTGTTTTTATTCCGACTATATTCTTTTATTCTACTCAAGAAAAAGTCATTGTTATGAAAAGTAGTTTAAGAATCTTATTTTATATACTTTTTATAAAACTTTTTTTATGCAAAGATTTTTCATTTCCTAATGGCATTATTGCATCGCTTTACTTTTTCTTTAAAGCCATTATTTTCTCTAATCTTTATTTTGAATTTATTAAAGTATTATTAATTGTTTTATCATATCTACAAGACAATGAAGATAATAATTAATCTCAAAATAGAAATAAAGAATAAATGCCATTATTAGTGCTGGTAAAAAAGCATTTTTCATGGCTTTTTTAATTTCTTTTTTCATTGTTTATCCTTTCTTCAAAATATTAATCTAAACAAATAATTAATATAGATGTTATAAAACTTGCAATTACTGAATTCACTATTGCTGTTAATATTGGATAATTTTCTGCAAAATCTAATAACTCATCTATTATTTCTTCTAATATTGTCACCTCGCTTTCTTGTTTTTTTTTCTCCAATAAGTTATACTTATGTAAAGTGGCTCTATAAGGAGGACTATTGGAGAAAAAAAGTTTTATTATCAATGAATTAAATTCAATCTTACAAAATATTAATCTTTATAGCGATAAAGAAAAATATAAAATTCTATTTACCGTTAATAACGGCTTTATTAAAGCTGATTTATATTTAAGTATTAGCGATTCAAAACCTAATGATATAGACTTATTGCCACCATATTTTTATGAAAATCAAGAGCTTACATTAGATATGTGCAGATATAAAGCTCTTTTCACAACACCAAAAGGAAAATTCCCACTTATATCTTCAAATGATGTTTTAGCACTAAAAGATGTAACTTTTTTTAGTAGTGGAAAAACTTTTAATTTGCCTTGTTTTTTATTATTTGTAGATAAAATTATTGGTGTAAATATAGTCAGTTCTGATTTTATTATTTAATTTTTATAGATAGAGCCACTATTTTTAGTAGTAAGGTTTATAATTACTATTGTTTCTTTTCAAAAGGTCTATATATTTTGTTTGTGCCATTCTTACTTTTCTTATAAATTCTCTCACTTTTTCTTTTTTTATATCGCCTTCCATCAATTTTTTATAATTTTCATTTAATTCATTTCCAATATTTGCTATTTCTATATCTATATTATTTTCAATATTGGAATTTGTCTCCTCTCTTATTTCAATTTTTATTTTAATCATTCTTTTCTCCTTTTTACTAAAATATCAGCCAAACAGCTAACAAGGCTATTATTACAGCTATTATTACCTCTGCAGTTGCTGGGATAATTAATTCTGTAAAAATTGAATGCCTTTTTATAAAAGCAAAGAATTTATCTTTCATATTTTTCCTGTCCTTTCCTTATTTATGGCACTTTACAGAGTTATTGCCGAACTCCTCGCCTACAAAATTATTTTTTTAAGTTTGTAATTTTAATTTTAAACTGTTTTTATCTGTTAACTTCTATCATTCCTCCTTTATTTTTTGATACTTTTTTATAAATTATTATTTTATATTTTTTTATCATTCAAAGGTAAAAAATAAAGATACTTTTCTGTAAATCTGTATCTACGACAGCGATTTACAATTTGTATCACAGATAAAAAAATGTTATAATATATTAAAATTAGTACAAATATTTTTTACTTGATCGCTACTTCAGTAAATAATATTTTCTTTTTTATTTTTAAAGGTAAAAATATTTTACTTTTATTGGATTATATATCCTTTTTTTAGTTTTGTTAATAGCAAAAGTAAAAAAATTTTTCTTCATGTAAGAAAAAAGTAAAAATTTATTACCTCAAAAGGAGGTTGAAATGTTTGATATAGGCGAAAAATTAAAAACTCTAAGAATAAATGCTGGTTTTACCCAACCAGAAATTGCAGAAAAAATAAATGTAACAAAACCTACTTATGCTGCCTATGAAAAAGGAAAAGATATTTCTGTTAATACTTTAAATGAATTAGCAAAAATTTTTAATATTCCTTTTGAGTCATTTTTCATGGATAATGTAGAAAAGTTTAAACAAATAGAAAATAAAGGAACTATAAAAAGAATTCCTATTATCTCAAGAGTAAGTGCTGGAAAAGGAGAATACGGAACTGATGATATTCTTGAATGGTTAGAAATGCCTATTTCTTTATGTGATGGAGCTGATTATGCTACTTTTGTTAAGGGAGATAGTATGGAGCCAAAAATACTTGATGGAGATTTAATTTTAGTAAAAAAAGATGAATATCTTAATAACGGAAATATTGGAGTTTTTAAAGTTGGTGAAGATGTTTTTTGTAAAAAATATTTTAATAACCCTATTACCAAAGAAGTAATTTTAAAATCATTAAATTCTAAATATGATCCTATTTATCTTGATGAAAATTTCCATGATGATTTTTATATTTTAGGAAGAGTTATTTGTAAAATTGATTATAATTTCTAGTGTCCTATTTCAACCAGTGTCCAAATGTACACTGGTTGATTTTATATTGATTTTACTAGATTTTTAATGAATTTCTATATTTTTTAACTGTAATTTTTCGGGATTTTTTATAAATTTTAATGTGTGATTTCAACATAGCACCTTTTGATTACAGGCTGATTTTATATTGATTTTACTAGGTTAGTATAGTTTTTATAAGAATATATACTTTTTATCTGTATTTATTTTATCTATGGACAGTCTTTCTTTTTTTCTCCTGTTTCCATTTATCTTGTTTTTTACAGTATTTACAACACTGTTCATGCAGATTCTAAAAAGTGCCGTTTTCCTGCTGATGCACAGCGTCAATTTTTCCAAAAAATAAAAAAAGAATGTTGATACCCCTTTTTCGAACGAAGTTTCGAACATTCTCGAATATTCCCACTATTTTCTTTTGACACTGTGCATATTCCTATTTTTTTCCCATTTTTTCCTATATTCTTTTCATTTTGTTTCAGTCATTTTCACAGTGTTATTTTTCTATAAACTCTTATTATTTCTAGCTTTCTTTTATATTCTTTTCTTTTTTTCTCTTTTATCATATCATATTACCCCCCACAACACCCAATCCCAAAACTAGCAGGGAGCTTTAAATTCCACGATAATTAGATATTTACGCTGGTAAGAAAAAAGAGTTTGAATTTGGAGAAGAATCTTTAAATTCCACGATAATTAGATATTTACTAATTCTAGGTTTATATTTAACATGTTTTTCAATAACATTTAAATTCCACGATAATTAGATATTTACTTCTATATTTACCTATTGCAAGTTTTCCGTTAGATATTTAAATTCCACGATAATTAGATATTTATAAATGTGCGTGTCTTGCTCCCGTATATACCCTTGATTTAAATTCCACGATAATTAGATATTTCAGAATTTATCTTTAAGAGCAGTATCTTTATTGACTTGATTTAAATTCCACGATAATTAGATATTTACTTATTCTATAAACTTCTCAATTAGAGAGAGCTTAAAGTCAGATTTTTGTCTATCTGAATTTTTTCAAAAAAAATTATTTTTTTAAACAAAAATATTTTTAATTTTTCTTTATAACTTTATTTCATTTCTTATTTTGTCTAACCCCTGCTGTTTTTTCATTATCTCAGACAGACAATCAAAAAAAGTTTGAAGTCAAATCATCTTCCATTCCCCAAAACTCCTTATTGAGCCATTTTTTATTCTGGCTTTTAAAAATGAGAACAGAATCTCTGTCTTTCCTTATCCATTCATCAAGCTCATATTGTAATTTTTTTACAGAGCTGACTGATAATTCTCCCTCAAAAACAGAATTTTGGACATGGGTTAAATATTTTTTACATATTTTAAAAATATTTCTTAAAACTCTTGCCCCGCCTGTGTCCAACTTTATATCATACACTAAAATTACATACATAGCTACCACCACATTTTAAATCCCTCGTATTTTTTATCTCCAAGAATATGTTTGATAAGTTTATAACATTCAAGTCTTATTAAATAACTATAACTCACTTCTCTGCCAAGGTCTTTATGTTTTATTGTTTGTTTCAATCTCTCATCATATTCTTTTAAAATTTTCTTTCTGCCGTTTTCTTTTAAGTAATAAAAATTTGAACCTTTTTCAAAATCTTTTTCGGTTATCATATTTTTATTTAAAAGAGAAAAAATGAGTCTGTCCCCAATAAGCGGCTTAAAAATTTCTGCAACATCAAGGCAGAGAGAAAATCTTCTTTCACCTGCACTGTGAAGATAACTTATTGTAGGATTAAGCTGAGTTTTATAAATTTCTGAAAGACACGTTGTATAAATCAGAGAATTCACAAAAGAGATTAAAGTATTTATCATATTATCAGGAGGTCTTTTCACTCTTTTTTCAAAATCAATTTCCTGATTGATTATTTCTTTCCAAGCAGAATAATATACTTTTCTTATATTTCCCTCTACCCCCATTATTTCATTTACACTTTCTGCTTTGGAAAGTTCTTTTTGAAGACCTTTTATCTGCCCCATCACATTTTCCAAATCTTTTCCACGTCCATTATAATATCTTAGATTTCTGTAAATATTAAAAGCTGCACTTTCAATAAATTCCTTTGCAATCTCACTTCTTTTTTCATTATCTGTATAATATTCTACCTGTTTTATTAAAAGATTTCCAGACACATTTGTTTCTTTGGGGTAAAAACTTCCAGTATAAAATCCATAATAATTAAAAAAATGTACAGGCACTTTCATCTGTCCAAGATAATTTATACATTTTGTATTTGTAGAAATTTCTCCGAAAAGATAAATATCATTCATCACTTCTATTTTTAAATCTTTTGTTCCCTTGTCTTCTGTGATTATTGAAATATTGTTATCCTTTCTTTTTAATTCACCGTTTGCAAAAAGATAATAATTTTCCATAAAATTTCTCCTTAAATATAGCAGTACTCATAGTATGCACATTTCTTACAAATTTTAAGTTTTTCAAGAGGAGGAGTTTTTTCAAGTTCAATAATGTTTTTTATTTCAAATAAAATTTTTTCTACCTCTTTTTCATCTTCTTCAGAGAGAAAAATTTCTTCTCTTTTTTTTATTTTAGGATAATCTAAAATCCCTTTTTCAATATCAATTCCTCTTTTTCTTAAAAAATAAATATAGTACTTAAGCTGCCATCTCCCTGCCTCTTCAATAGTTTTTTCTTTTTTTACCTCATGAAGAATTTTCCAATCTTTTATAAAATCGATATTTATTGTATTATCAATCATAACATGTTTATTTTCTCTGGAATAACTGTTTTCATCAATAAGTCTTCCAATAATTACATCTTCATTTTCGTTTTCAAGCTGAATTCCATTTGCAAAACACCATAATTTTCTTTTACAGACAAAATAATAATAAAACATCACTCCCGTAATTTTTTTATCCATTTTATCACCCAGATTTTTTATATAAAATTATCCTCTTCACACTCTTTTTCTGATTTAATATTTTTCTTCATTCGAAAACCATTTTCTTTATCATATTCACAGTCAAAAATATAAATTACCTGATTTTTACCAATTTCTATGGTTTCATTGTTATACAATCCGTTTTTACCAACTTCATATCCCTGTATAGACATAGTAAAATCTGTAATTCTCATTTTGGCATTAAATCTTTTTCTTCCATAAACATTTTTTTCTTCAGAAGAAAATTTTTTATATTCATTTAAAAATTTAACATCTTCATCTATCTCTTTTTTATATTTTTCATAAATATTTTTTGGAATAATTGTAAAACTTCTTATATCTCTAAACTCTTTTTGAGCTTCACTTTTTTCTTTTTCGCTTGTCCCCAGAAGAGAAAGATAATTTAATGTACTTTGAACTTTTTCATAATATTCTGTATTTTTTAAATTTTCTGTTGTATATAATTCACTTACATATTTCATTTTTTCTTCTTCAGTTATTATTCCAGAAAATTTATTTTTTACAAGCTCCTTTGAAAGTTCATAAATCTGTCTGTCTACAACTCCATCAAGACCATTTCCAATACCTGTATTTTTTTCTTTGTCTTTTCCGACAAAAACATAACAGTTATATTCACCGTTTCCTTTGTCCCAAGGCCTGTTTCTGTAACATCTTCCCATTCTCTGTAAAAGTCCGTTCAAATCAGAAAGCTCTGTAAAAAGAATATCAAAATCAATATCAAGAGAGGCTTCCACAACCTGTGTTGTAACCCAAATTCCATAATCTTTACTGTTTTTATTTCCAAGTTTTAAAATTTCTCTTTCTTTTTCGTTTCTGTCTTTTCTTATAAATTTTCCATGAAACACATTTACTTCATTTTCATTTACTTTTTTTCTCAGCTCATCTGCTGTTCTCTGGGCCTCTCTTACAGTGTTGCAGATTACAAGAATTTTATTTTTATTATATTTTGAAACTATTAAATCTGTATCAATCAAACTTTCTTCAACTTTTACACTGTGACGGACTGGAAGTTCCGGCTTTGTAAAATTTTTGCTCATTTCAAATTCTATTCCCTCTGCCTTTAATAAATCTGCAACAATTCCCGGAAGAGTAGCTGTAAGAACTGCAAATTTTCCTCCCATATCGGTTATTTTTTTCAATCCTCTTATGACATAAGCTAAAAGTTCAGGAGAATACATTTGAATTTCATCAAGAACAACTTTAGAATATGAAAGTGTTGCCTGTTTTAATTCAAAACCTTTATACTCATACACAAAATCAAAAATCTGATCCAAAGTACAGATTGTAAGAGGAAGAGAAAATTGTTTTGTCTAAGTGTAATAAATATCCAAATCTTCTTTTTTATCAAACGTATCAGAAAGGCTTATATATCTTTCCATTGTTTCAGAATGAAGAAGGCCTACGGATTTTTTTCTTGTGTCATCTTTTACAATATCGTTTATTATTCTTTCATATATTGCATTGATTGCAGTTTTTAACGGAAGAATAAAAAATCCTTTGTTGTCTCCTATCCACAAAAGCCCCGCTTCTGTTTTCCCCATTCCTGTCTGTGCAACTGCTATAATATTTTTATCTCTTTTTTCTGCTGCAAAATTCTGCAGTTCATTCCACTTAGATTTTGGATTTTTTGCTTTCCATCTGCCAAGCATTTCATTTAAACTTTTTTCTAAAAAATCATTTTTTATTTCAACATCAATCCCGGCACTTGCAGAATAATCCAATCTGTTTAAAAGCCCTTTAACCATTACATATTCATTAAAAACTTTCATCTGTTTTTTATCTTCTTCAGTTTTTATTTCTTTGGGATACCCTATTCTTTCTTTTTGCTGATAATATTTCTTACTTATTTCTTTTATAACTTTTTCTTCCAGATTTTTATAATTAAAATTTTTTATCTGCTCTTTTAAATCTTCCACTGCCAATTTTAATTCATCTTCTGTATAATCTAATTTTCTTTCATGGTGATAGGCTATTGCATGAGCAAGTATTCTTACTTTATTTTCTATATCTTTTTTGTCAGTTAAATTATATTTTTCTGCAATTTCTTTTTTTAATTCTTTTGCATTTAAAAATGAAAGGCTTAAAATTCCATGGGGAATCTGCTTTTCATTTCTTTTTCCAGAAATTATTTTTTGAAATTTTGTTCCCATTTTTCCAAGGTCATGAAACACACATGCTTTTTTTAAAATATAAAATATATCCCAATTTGTAAATAAACTGGGATATATTTCTTCTAAAATTTCAAGCTGTTTTAATAAATTGTCTGTATGCTCTTGGATTGTTTCTCTGGGATTGGATTTTGCCAGATAATTATTTTTAAATTCTTCCATCTCTTTCTCCCTTAAGCAAGAAACACCAAATTTTTATCTTCATCAACATAAACATTTTCTTCTTCAAGCCCTGTTATATCTGAGCCGTATACAACTTTTATTTTATTCCACACTCTAAAATTCTTAGGACTTTTAGCTGTTCCATAATTTTTTATTTCATAATCTTTTGTAAGTTTATAAACTGTTCCGCTTATTTTAACTCCCTCTTTACTGCCTATTTTTACAGCCTCCTCTTTTAAAATTTCTATAGGAATATATGCACTGTAACTATTTTTTATAGACAAATCTTCTTCCAATTCTGTCTCTTCAACTTCCACTATTTTTGGAAGTTCTCCAAAAACAATTAAATCTTCTCTTCTTCCCAATGACAAATATTCGTGAGGATAAGTAAGTTTTTCACATATTTCTTCAACAAGCTCTTGATTTTCCGGAACGATATGAATTAAAAGTTCAACCTCTGATAATAAATTTTGATGTAAAGGACTTTTATAAACTCCTGTTTGTTTTTCATTTGAATTTTTAGTTATTGTAACATAATTTTTTAATCTATCTTTGTCTAATCTCTCAGGAGCAAAAGAATAAGAATAATATACCTCACTAACTATCGAATGATATTTTCCCTGCACACTCACTTTCATTGGAACATATTCTGTAAACTCACAGGCATTATGCACCATACCTATGACAGTAGAGTATGGCGGTAAAGGATATGTTTCTTTCAGCTGAAAACTTGTTGGCAATTTATAATTTACAAGATTTTGAAAAATTTTAAGTCTAATTGCTTTCATAATAATCACTGACTTTTTTCTTTAAAATATTAAAAAATTCAGGCATTGATAAACCATTAAGTTTTTCTTTTATTTCATTGTCATTATCAAATTTCCCCTCAGTAAATCCACAATAAGTGTCAGCTTTCATAAAATCAAAAATTCCTTTTTCTATTTTTTCAACAGAAATTTTATTTTCTTTTACACTTACAAGATTTTCAAAAATAGGATTTTTTATATCGTAAACTCCTCCAACTGCAAAAAGAGGGCTTAAATTCTCTCTTCTTCCTCTTATATCTCTGTATAAAAATGTAACTGTATCCAAAAGTTTTTGAATTCTTCTGCATTTTTCATTATTTTCAAGTTCTATCTTATCGTTTTCATCTATTCCTATTTTTTCCAAATCAGCTGTTATTGTATAGACATAATATGATTTATGAATTTCAGCCTGAGCTATGTTCATATTGCTGTCTATTCTGTCTGCAAGACCTTTATTAGTTAAAAAATCTAAATCTCCTTTAAATGTTTCTGTTGAAACTGCATTTGAAAGTCTTACTTTTGCTGAACGTTTTTTTCCTGTGCTTCCTTTTTCTGTTTTCAAATATCCAAAGAAATCAAGCTCAGGATAATCTTTTATTGTTGTATTTGGAGAAAATTGAATAACAGTTTTATCTCCCGAACCAATATTTTCAACCTCTGCCATTGGTTCACTAAGCTGTTCTATAATATTATATCTTATTGCCTGTCTTGAAATATATGTATACTGGTCTCCTTTATCCCTTGAAAGTTTTTTAAGAGCGGATACATTTCCTACTCCCTCACCATAGTTTGCACTTTCAGCTTCAAATACCATTGTTAAAGTCAGCCCTTTATTTTTCATTATTCTTCCCCTCCATCTGCTTTGCTGTTTTCATTTTGTTTTCCAGATAAAAATCCTGCTGTAAATCCATATCCAAACTGTTCCAAACTTTTATCATCATCTAACATCTTAGCAATTACATTTGAAACAGGACTTTCAACATATAAATACATATTAAAAATTGTATCCATAACCATTTTTCTGTTATTTGTTTTTATACCATTTAAAATTCTATAACAAAGTCCAGGAATTTTATGTTCTGCTTTTTTATTTATATATTTTTCTCTTAAATAAAAACCTGCAGCTTTTGCTTCTCTGTTAAATTTCTCTTTATTTTCCATTAAGCCAACTCCCTCCAATATTCTGTAATTTATATTTAAAATATTCATTACATGATTTGCTGTAAAATGACAATCCTTTTCTCTTGAAACTTTATAAAACAGAAGTTTATAAATAAGTGTGAAAAGATTTTCATTATTAAGCAGTCTTTTCATAACTTCTTCATAAATCCTGAAATCTGTATTAATCTCTCTATACCATGCTTTTGTTAAAAAGTCCAAATCATTTTTAGAATTTTTTATAATTTTTATTATATTTTTTGAAAGAATATTAAAATAATATTTCTCATTTTCATAACGTACCATTTGAATATCTGCAAGCTCATATTTTAAATTTTCTTCCTTTTCATCTTTAAGGGCTTCTGCCAAAGCTCTGTATGTCAAAGATGAATTTCCCTCATTTTTAGTATTATGATTATAGATTTTTTCATAAACCAGCCTGTTCACTCTTAAAAGTTCTGTTAAACTCTGGTTTGAATTTATAAAAATTCCATTTCCATAAACGTAACTAAATCCTGCGGGAATGCACGAATATATAAGCCTGCAGAGAGGACACATTCCTGTATTATTTAAAAAATTCCAAGCATGAGAAGGTTTTCTTGCTGTATCAAATCCCGTTTCATTTAAAAAACTGAAGTCATTATCAAAATTTTTTATTTTATTGTCACAGACAAAACATTCATATTTATATTTTGATTTATCTTCATCAAGATATGAAAGAGCTGTGTCCACAAAATAATTTTTAAAATCTTTATAGAAATTTTTTTCTTTTGTCTGAGGATTTAAAAAGCAGACTCCATTCCAAGCATTTTTAATTAATGTATAAATAACATTTTTTCCTGCAAGATATTCTTTTCCCTTTTCGCAATATTCTATTAAAACCAGTGCTTTATCAATCATTTTTAAGATGTCTTCTTTTTTATCAGATATTTTCTCATTTTTTTTAATAGAAACAGGTTTTAATTCTTTTTCCAGCTGTAAAGGGTCTATATTTCCATCTATCAATTCATAAGCAGCTTTATAACTTGCACTTTTTATATAATATTTTAAAATTTCTTTTATATATTTATCCAATTCTTGAAATTTTTTTTCATCAAGAATTTCAAAATTATTTTTTATATCTTGAAGTTCTTCTTTATAAGAAACTATTTTATACCATGAAAGAGTTTTTTCATATTTTTCTATAAGATAGTTAAAATATTTTTCTTCAAAATTTTCAAGGGCTTTTTTTAACTCTTCTTCAGAATTAAAAATTAATTTATCTTCATGTATATTTATTTCTATACCATTTTTTTCCAATATATTGCAAAGCCCTGCAATCCCTGCATTATACTGCCATGTTCCAAGTTCTATAACTATTTCACTCATGGTCCACCTCTCTATGCTATTATATCCAATAGTCCGAATCCTATAGATTTACGGCTGGCAAATCCTGATTTATAAATATGTTCTAAAATTTTAGGATTTCCCTCTGCCATAAAAATTCCTCTTGATGCAGGAAATTTTAAATCATAAAAATGAACAACTGTCTTTTTTATTTTAACAGGGGTTATTTTTAAATTTTCTATATCCTCTTTTGAAAATCTTTCTGATAAAGTGTAAATTAAATTTTTCTTTAAAATCTCAAGTCCTTTTTCACTGTCTAAAAGATGATACCAGTTTCTGTTTCCCTCAAGTCTCTCTCTTATAAGAACTGGTGAAAGAGTTTTAAAAATCACTTTATTTTCTTTTATTTCTTTTTCTCTTATTTTATTTATTTTTATAACAGTAAAACTGTTTTCATTTCCAAATAAAAATTCTTTTTTTCTGCTGAAACAAAAAGCATTGTAAAAATGTATTGCCTCAAGCATATCTTCTATACTCACAACTATTTTAAATTTTTTTTCTGTCAAAAAAATATGATTATCTTCTATTTTTTTTATAGGAAAAAAACAGGCGAAACTTAAATTTTTTTCTCTGGGCTGGCTGTAAAAAATTTTATAAACTTCAACATTATAGTCCTCCAGGGCTTTTTTAAAGTATGATAAAATTTTTCTGTTATAGTCTGTAGAAATTATATCCTGCTTTAATTCACAGCTTAATTCAAATCTCATCACTACCTCCCTCAGTTTAGATATTTTTTATTATTTTTACTGCATTCAAAAATTTAATATTCTTGAATTATACAGTTTAGATATCCACTTAATATCGATATACTTTATTTTTCTTAAGTTGTCAATAGATAATTTTAAAAATTTTTATTTTTTCTAAAAAAAGATATTGATAATAATTTAATTTCCATTTTAATTAGATATAAACAAAGGATTAAAAGATTTTTCTAATTATCAAAAGGAATTTAAATTCTACTTTAATTAGATATAAACTCTATTTTACAGACTTCTTTATTAAAAGTCGTTTATAATTATATTTTTGTCTATTTAATTTTTTCAAAAAAATTTAAGTTTAAGAATAAAAATATTTTGTATTTTATTTCTATAACTCTATTATTTCTATTATTTTGTCTAATCCTTACAGATTTTTCACTATAACAGACCGACAATTAAAAAATTTATTTCTCTCTTATGGTAGTTTATATTACTGATATACTTCATTTATATAAAAATGTCAAATTTATTCAAAATAAAAAAGACTTAACTTGTTGTGTAATTTTACAAATTAAGTCTTTCTTTCCACTTTAATTAGATAAATAATATAATAAATTTTAACATTTAAATTCCATTTTGATTAAATAAAATATTGACAAAATTCAAAAAAATTTATATAAAATATTTAAGCCAGTTAATATTTATTATAAATTTTTTTAAGGAGAATATATGAAAATATTAGTAATATTTCTTATAATCTTAAATCTTATTTTAAAATCAAAACTATCAGAACAAAGTAAAGTTACACTAATCTCATTCATTATAGTTTTAATTTTTATAAATTTATCTGAGTGACAAAGCTGAAGCATCCAAGATTTATAAGTTTTTTAATTTTATAATTTTCAAGAGAAAGGCACACTTTTTCCTCATCAAAAACCAAATCTCCTGTATAAACTTTTGAAGAACCTTCATCGATTATTGTTACATCTGCTGGAGAAAATTTCAAAATATCTGTTTCGTTTTTCTTAAAATTTTCAATCTTAAGTTCTGTCATCTTTTCTTTTGTAAGATTTGGACAAAAAATATTTAATCTCTCTTCTAAAAATTCACAGCTTATATTTTCAGCTCTAAACATTAAACTCTTATCATAAATACGTATTACAGTTTTCATAAACAGACCTCCATTTTTTATTTTCTTCCCCCAACAGTAATTTCAGAAACTTTTACAGCCGGCTGTCCCACATTTGTGCATATGCTTCCTGAGACAGAGCCGCACATTCCCTGACCATAGGCAAGATTATTTCCAACCATTTCAATTTTTTTCAAAATTTCACTTCCAGAGCCGATAAGAGTTGCCCCTCTCACAGGAGATGTAATTTTTCCATTTTCTATTAAATATCCCTCCATAACAGCAAAATTAAAATTTCCTGTGGCAGGATTTACAGAACCTCCTCCCATATATTTTGCATAAATTCCTTTTTCCACAGAAGAAATCATTTCATCAAGAGAAGATTTTCCATTTAAAATAAATGTATTTGTCATTCTTGAAGTAGGAGCATATTTATAAGACTCACGTCTTCCGCTTCCTGTTGATGCCATTCCCATTCTTCTTCCATTTAATTTATCAATCATATAACCTTTTAAAATTCCGTTTTCTATAAGGAGATTTCTTCTTGATGGAGTTCCCTCATCATCAATATTAATTGTTCCCCATTCATTTGGAATTGTTCCGTCGTCAACGGCACTTACCACAGGGCTTGCTATCATCTGCCCGATTTTTCCTGCAAAAACAGAATTTCCTTTTGCAACACTTGTAGCTTCAAGTCCGTGTCCGCAGGCTTCGTGGAAAATAACTCCCCCAAATCCGTTATCTATAATTACAGGCATTTTTCCACTTGGAGAATAATCTGCATGAAGAATTGTTTTGGCTATTCTTGATGCCTCTCTTCCGTAGCTTTCAACGTCCATTTTTTCAAAAAATTCAAAACCTTTTGAAGCTCCTGGCCCCATGCTTCCTGTCTGCATTTCAGTTCCGCTCGATGCAACACTTTCTATTCTTATTCTTCCTCTCACTCTCTCGTCTTCTGCCCATATTCCTTCAGAATTTGCCACAAGAATATTTTGTTTTGAATCAGAATATGAAACTCTTACCTGAGAAATTTCAGAATCATATTCTTTTGCTGCAGTATATCCTCTTCTCATTATATCTATTTTATTTTTTTTAAGAACTGTTTCAGGATAAATTTCTATTTTATTATAATTTTCAATATCCTGTTTTAAAAGATTTATAGTAATATCAGCTCTTGTTCCCTTAACTGCCTCTGCAATTTTTCTTGCAGTTTTTAAAAGATTTTCTTCTGTCATATCATTTGTATATCCGTAAACAGAATACAAATCTTTAAAAATTCTTATTCCTATTCCAAAATCACGTCCTGAAAGAGATGATTCTATTTTCCCGTCAATCATAAATAATCCGCAGTTATTTTTTTTCTCCACAAATATTTCTGCAAAATCGCCTCCTGTGGAAAGAGCTTCATTTAATATTTTTTCAACCAGACTTTTTTCAAGCATTTTATCAACTCCATTCTCTATATATAAAATTATATCATAAATTTCTTTTTCATTTTTCTTTATTTTTTAAAAATATGAGGTATAATATAGATATAAAAGGCATCAAAATTTAATTACGTGAATTTGAGGAGGTACAGATATGAAAAAAATATTATTTGGATTGTTTGCTTTGTCAACACTAGCCTTCGGAGCAGTAGGAGATGACCATTTATACTTTAGAGCTGAATTTTCTCCATTCAGCAAATATGATTTAGACAATGGAGCAAAAGTTGAAAACAAAGATAATATAGATGAAGCTGCATATGGAATAGCAGTGGAATATACAAAAGATGTTTTATATAATCTTGAAGTCGGTGTTGGAACAGCTTACCAAAAACATGGAGATTTCCAATATAAAAATGGATATGACGGAGAAAAACTTCCTGATTTCAATTCTGTTCCTGTATATTTAACAGGAAAATATAAAATATTTAATGTAGGGCAATGGACACCATATATTAAAGCTGATATCGGATATTCTTTCAACGATTTTGACGATAATAAATATTTCAGCTATGAAGACGGACTTTATTATTCTGTGGGGCTTGGTGTAGAAATAGAATTTCTTTCTCTTGAAATGTCTTACAGAGTAAACGAGGGTGAACTTAAAACAGACCACGGAAAATATGATATAGATAACTCAAGAGTTATGTTTGGTGCAGCATACAGATTTGATTTCTAAAACAATTAGTGTTGTTCATTTTCTTTGTGCAAACAAATTATTAATTTAAAATGGGGCAGTTGCATTTACTGATTTGTAAAAATAAAATTTTAAGAAATTGAAAATATTTTTGTGATTTATGAAGTGAGTTGAACGTTAAAAAATGACATGTTTGAACGAAGTGAGTTTGTCATTTTTAGTGAAACGAACAATATAAATAAAAAATATTTTCACGGTATAAAATTTTATTTTTACATATTTGCAGCTGGTCCATTTTTATTTTTACAAAATTTCTTTTATATTTATATTTTTTCATGTAAAATTGTACTATAAATTTTAATCTGGAGATAATATATGAAAAAATTTTTACTGTTTATAGTATTTTTAATTTCTGTCATAAATATTTATTCTATAAAAATAGAAAATAATATGGCGGTGGACAGCTTTGGAAATTCTGTCCCTCTTAAAGAATACAATAAAATTATTGCAGCTGACCCATCTGCTGTGGAAATTTTTTATCTTATTGGGGGAGAAGATAAAATCTCAGCTGTTGCAAAAACAAAAATAAATAAAATTTATCCTGAAGAAAAAACAGAGCTTCTTGAGTCAGTGGGAAGCATAACAAGACCATCAATAGAAAAAATAATTTCACTAAATCCCGATTTGGTAATATTAAATCCTATGGGAGCAGTTAAAACTGCTGAGCTTTTAAAAAAATATAATATTCCCTATTTTATTGACAGAAGTGTGACTTTTGATGAAATATTTTTAAAAACAAAAATCTACGGAATTTTTACAGGGCAGGAAAAAAATGCAGAAAAACTTATTGAAGATAAAAAAAATAAACTTCTTAAAATAAAAAATGAAATTGAAGATAAAAATTTAAAAGGTGTTATTTTATACTCAAGCTCTCCTTTGATTTCTTTTTCAAAAGAGACAATCCCAAGTGAAATAATGGAAATTTTAAAAATAAAAAATATTGCAGACTCTTTTCCTCACGGGAAAAAAGGAATAATTTCCCCTGATGTTATGCTTACGGAAAATCCCGATATTATTATCGGCACAATGAAAATACATTCAGCAGAGGACATTGTAAAAGCCAACGAATTTTTAAAATATTCAAAAGCATACAAAAATAATAATATCTATGTTTTTGAGTCTGAAAAAATTTTACGGGCAACGCCAAGAATTGCCGACGGAATAGAAGAAATATATGAGGTTGTAAAAAATGTGGAAAAATAAAGAAAATATAATTATAAAATATTATAAAAAAGAAAAGGGGCTTCTTTGTGCTTTTATATTTTTTAATATAGCTGTAACTGTTTTAGACTTAACAGCTCCCCTTGTTGTAAAAAATATTATAGACACTGCAATTCCAAGCAAAAATATAAAAATTCTTTTAACTCTCACATCTTTTGCTCTTTTTCTTTATGGTGTAAGAACTTTATTTGCTGTTATGAGTTTCAGCAGAGGACAGCTTATGGGGAACAAAATAAAATACCACATGAGAAATGATTTGTTTTCTCATTTTTTAAAACAGTCTCACAATTTTTTTAACAAAAAAGATATAGGAGATTTGATTGCAAGAACAACAAGCGATTTGGAAAGTTCTTCACAGCTTTTATACAGGGGACTGCAGGACCTTCTGGCATCAGCAGGCTCTCTTTTGGGAGGATTTGCACTTATGTTTTTATACAGCCCTCTTCTTGCACTTATAACTTTTGTCCCTCTTCCTGCAGGACTTATTTTTGTTTATACAAAAAATAAAAAAATGAAAGCAGGCTACAGAGAGATAAGAAAGAAAAACGGAAATTTTACTGCTGTTCTCTACGAAATATTAAAAGTTATTCTTTTTCTAAAAGATAATCTTCTGGAAGAAAAAGCATATAAAAAATTTCTTAAAGCCAATGACGAGCTTTTAAAAACAGAAAAGAAAAATTTTCTTAATGTGGGAATTTTTATGGCCGGTGTAACTTTTTATGTCCACCTTACACAGCTTATTCTTATCGGGGCAGGGGGAATTTTATTTATAAAAGGAAAAATAACAATAGGTGTTATCGTTTCTTTTCTTCTTCTTGTTGACAGATTTAAAATTTCTTTAATAAAACTTGCAGGGCTTACAGACACTTACCACAAAGGACGTGCAGGAATAAACAGATTTGAAGAAATGCTTAATATTGATTTGTCTCTTCCAGATGGAACAGAAGAACTGAAAGATAAATTTAAAATTCTGGAATTTAAAAATGTATCCTTCAGCTACTCTAAAGATTTTCCCGTTCTTAATAATTTAAGTTTTAAAATTAAAAAAGGTGAAAAAATTGCAATTGTAGGAAAAAGCGGAACAGGAAAAACAACTCTTATGAACCTTATAAAAAGAAATTATTTTGCAGACACTGGAAGTATTTCCATAAATAATATTGATTATAAAAATCTTACAAGAAAATCTGTTCTTTCTCTTATGGGAGTGATTGAGCAGAAAGAAAATCTTTTGGAAGACACCATTGAAAATAATATTGGAATAGTTGCTGAAAATTTTTCTGAAAATGATATTAAAAAATCTTCTGAAAAAGCTGATATATCTGAAACCATTGAAAAACTGCCAGAAAAATATAAAACTATTTTAGGAAGTAAGGGAACAGCTTTAAGCACAGGGCAGAGCCAGAGAATATCTCTTGCAAGAGTATTTTTAAAAAATCCTGAAATAATTCTTTTGGATGAGGCAACTTCCGGGCTTGATAATATTTCTGAAGCTAAGATAATGGAAAATATAAATGAGCAGTTTAAAGAAAAAACAATTATTGCTGTAACTCACAGACTTTCTATAACTAAAAATTTTGACAAAATTTTTGTTTTGGGAAAAAATGGAATTACAGAAAGCGGAACTTATGAAGAACTTGTAAATAAAAAAGGAAATTTTTATAATATTCTGCAGGGAAACGAAAAAGAAATTTAAAAAATATTTTCAATGAAAGAAAGGTGAGAAATAATGAAAAAATTATTAATTAAATTAATTATTTTTACAATGATTTTATTTACTTTTACAGGCTGTTACACTTTAAGTAAAATATATAGTTACAATGGTGGACCTGTGGATAACCCTAAAAATTATTATGAATATAGAGATTATATATATGTATATACTTTTGTTATGAAACAAAGTGATGAAAATAGTCCAGTTAAAATCATTAAACTTGTTCCTGAAAATAAAAAAATAAAATTTAAAAATATAAATATTTTAAATGACAAAATAAAAATAATTTATAATAAAAAAATATATTATGCAGATGTATCAAGAGATAGTACAGCTATTTTTTTAAGTGATTTAAATATAATGGGGGACTTTATAATAGAAATTGGAGAGGTAAAGATAGATAATAAAAAAATAATAAAAATTCCTCCTTTGAAGTTAAAACAATATGTAAAAGTAACTAAATATAATCCTATTGCAGATGGTTTAAATATCGATACTTCACAAGATATTTATTATGGACCAGCAGAAGGGTATAAAGGAAGATAATTATAAAAACCCTGCATTGAAAAATAATTTGTGATTAATGCAGTGAACAAAGCGTAAAAATTCA
>ENA-OPVT01000222-OPVT01000222.1-human-gut-metagenome-genome-assembly--contig:-NODE-222-length-46501-cov-4.521272_pt1 | contig 46501 bp, 44 predicted proteins | sample MGYA00241499_ERZ501990 | MGnify/ENA primary metagenome ERZ501990 (study PRJEB25962, sample SAMEA2042104) | human gut metagenome | biome: human gut; feature: human-associated habitat; material: faeces...
ATTGTCTGCGGAATTATTAAATTATCTTTAATTATAGTTTCGCATTTACGGTAGCGAAGCACCGCTATTATTTTGTATAAATATTATACTCTTTTTTCAATGAAAAGCAACACTTCTTTTTTAGTTAAGATTATTTTTTATCTGTTTCATCTATAATTTTCTTTAAATCCTCTTTTGAAGGAAGTACAGTCATATATCTGCTCGCAAATATTTGTTGGTTGTCTTCAGGAAGTGTCATTCTTACTAAAGTATCATTCTTCTCTTTACAGATAATTATTCCTATTGTCTTATTTTCATCAGGAAGTTTAACAAATCTGTCATAATAATTTACATACATTTGCATTTGTCCTAAATCTTGGTGTTTCAATTTTCCAATTTTTAAGTCAATGAGAACAAAACATTTTAGTAATCTGTTATAAAATACCAAATCCACAAAATAATGTTCTTCATCAAAAGTAAATCTGACTTGTCTTCCTTGAAATAAAAATCCTTTTCCAAGTTCCATTATAAATTTTTCTAAATTATTTATAATAGCCGTTTCCAATTCATTTTCAGAATAATCACTTTTTTCTTCCAATCCTAAAAACTCTAAAATATAAGGATCTTTTACTACATCTTCAGGCTTTTCAAGAATTTGTCCTTTTAAAGATAGTAATTTTATTTTCTCTTTATCTATGCTCAAAACAAGTCTTTCGTATAAAGCTGAATCAATTTGTCTTCTTAGTTCTCTCAAACTCCAATTATTTTCAATAGATTCAATTTCATAGAAATTTCTCTCATTTATATTTTCTATTCTCATAAGAATAAGATAGTGAGACCAGCTTAATTTGAATTGGTCAGACACTGTCTGACCTTTTCCATAAGCAAGATAAAAACTTTTCATTTGTTTAAGATTCGTTTTAGAAAATCCTTTTCCGAATTCTTTGCTTAACCTTAAAGATAAATTTTTAATTAATTCCTCTCCATATTCTGCTCTTTCATTTCCGTTTTGTTCTTCCTCCACAATTCTTTTTCCTATTAAAAAATAAGTTTTTGTCATTGTAGAATTTATATTAGAAACAATGTTTTCTCTGGCAGAAGCTAATAAATTTTTGATTTCTTCATATATATTTTTTCTGACATCAATATTCATAGAATCCACTTTCCTTTGATAATTATATTTTAATTAATTATATCATATTATTGGGGAGTTTTATTTTTTACTTTTATGATATTTTATAAAAATATCATAATTATTTTCATCTATCCAATATTTTTTATTTTCCATTAAAACATTATGTACTTTATTAACTTCTGAAGTTACATCATTTAGTTGTCTTTTATAAAAAATTACCATTGCGAGATTAATTATAAACATTGTAATTATAATAAATAAAATACCTTTATCAATTAAAAAAGAAAAATGACTATGCTCATCTATCAATTCTCTGGCTTTTCTACCAGTATCATAAATTTGTTTTTCTGCTGTATCTACAATTTTTTCATTATACCACTTACTGTTTTCACTTATAGTTTTACTCATTCTATATATTTCTTTTGAATTATTGCTTATATTTTCTAAAGTTTTATTAAGACTTTCTAATTTTAAGCCATCGTTAATGGTTTCAAGTCTATTAATCATAGTTGGTATTTTCTCTGAAAATTTTTCAAGAATATTTATGACCTCTTCAGATTTTTTCTCTAATTCAGCTATACGATTTTCTGCTTTAATTTTTAATGCTGCTGTTTCTAAATTTTCAATAACATCTTCTTTTTTTTCAATATTGGAATTTTGTGATAAGTCATTAAGATTCATATTTATCCTCCTAAAGTTCAAGATCATATCCTTTTTTTCTTTTTTTACAATTATTTGTTTTAACTTTTTCTTTTTCTGAAGATATGTTTTTAGGAATATTTTTTTCAATTCCCATATTAGTAGAGATTTTTTCTAAAATATTTCTTCTTTCCTTTTCCTGATTTAATTTAAAAATTTCTAATAGTCTATCTTTATTAAAATCAGAAATATTGAATGTCTTTTCTAAATTTGAAAGTCTAAATTTATCTTTTTTTCCTTGTAGTATATTTTGATTAATAGTAAATACAATATTTTTTTGATTATCATTCCAATTTACAGCATATCCATCTTTTTGCATATTAGAAATAAAATTTTCTTTTGAAGTGGATAGCTGCATATTTTTTATTATGCTTTCAGCTAATCTTGTAATATCAGCTCCTTTTTTTATTATTTGGTATTTATTTTTATCATAACTTACAACATCACCTCTTTGCCTTGTGATTTCTTTGTTATTAATCCCATAGTCACAATACATATCTCATCATTAAGTTCTTTTCTAAAATCTAAATTACGAGTTGATTCATGTAATTTTATTCCTGTTTCAAAGTTTACAGTGTTAACTATGAAATGACTGTGAAGATGTTCTTTATCATCATGGACAGCTATAAAAACTTCATGTCCTGGAAAAGATTTTTCAGCCCACTTAACAGCAATTTCTAATACTTTTTCTTTAGAAATTTCATCAGGCGAAAAACTTTGAATATAATGGCGGTATTGTCTTCCCGCCGTTTTATGAAAATAATCTTTTGTTTCAAAAAATTCATAGGCTACTTTTTTATAATTTTCGCTGCAATTTATTCCATAAGTTTCATATGCTTTTTCTCCCACATATCCCAAAACATTTTTAAGAGATGTATAGGTTTTGCCACTCTTTTTTACGACTTTAATAATTGCCATATTCTTGTTATTTCCTCATGTAATTTTTTAGCTTCCTCAAGTTCATCTATCATGGCAGCACTATTAATTTTTTTAGCAATCTGATTGATATTATTTGATAAATTTCTTGTAGCTTTTCTTAAATCATCAAGAAGTTCATTATATTCTTTGATGTCATAAAGCATATTTTTTCTTATCAATTCTCTTAGAAGTTGAGCTTGACTTATATTTAATTCTTCTGCTTGATAAGTTAATCTTAAATGGTCTTCATGAGATAATCTCACTGTAAATTGTTTTAAATTTTTTTCCATAAGAACCTCTCTTTCACATAAAATTTTTATAAATTTTTTCACCTAAAAAGAAAAAAATTATAAAAATTAAAAGGGGTATTAGGGGAACTTTTCCCCTAACAAGCGACAAATAGCGACAGCATATTTGAGTAGCTTGCTCACACTGTTTCATGACAATAACTAAGAGCAAAAATTTTACTTTTTAATGCCCGAAAAATTAAAAAATAAAATTATAAACAGTGTGATACTAACTCTGTCTTCTCAGAGAAAGTAGGTGCTGCTTAAACTCAAAAGTATTCATTCTAGCAAGTATATTTTTATTTGTATTAAGTACTTCAATAGGAATGCTTACAATTATACTTTCAACTTCATTTTTTAGATTTTGGTTAGAAATAATTCCAGCAAAATAAGAAAGCCATTTTCTTTTGTTTTCTTCTAGTAATTTTGGCTCTTCTGATTTAGTGTTATAAGTTGTATATTCCCACTCATTATTAAGCCCTTTATAAAGGATAGCATTAAAATTTTGTCCTTTACCTGACTTAATATATTCTAAAGTTAAATTATATGTTTCTGTAAATTTTTCCTCTGTTAAATCTTTAATGTTTTTTCTGATATTTTTCTTTGTAACACTGTTAAGCAAATTAAAAATATTTTTATCTAAAAAATCATAACTACTACTAATCTTTTTATCTTTTTCTAAATCATTTTTTGTATCTTTAGTAGTAGTTCTATTATTAGTATTTCTTTCTTTAATTACACATAAAATTTTAAAGTAGAGTTGAAAAAGAGTAGATTTGTTTTCTACTCTTTATTTTTTTATAAGAATTATTTATTCTGATGTTAAATAATTTTTGCATACATTAATAAAAAATTTCATATTTTCGTTAAGAGCAGTATTTTTTAATTTTATCCAGCCAACATCTATTTTAGGAAGATTTTCTGATATCGGTATAGTAATTATGCTGTCGTTTCCTATTTCTTTTACAATATTTCCTGTTCCGATATTATATGCATCTGTATGCTGTATAATATTATAAATTGTTCCTCTGTCAGTAACTTTTATTATCTGTGTGTAACTCTTAAGATTTAAAAGTTCTTCATAAAAGTTTACTGCATTTACTTCCTGCTCAAAAAATACAGCAGGATAATTTTTTAAATCTTCCATAGTAACATTTTTGTATTTTGTAAGAGGGTGGTTTTTTCTTACAAAGACATGAGGATTAAATTTTTTTAATGAGAAAAATTCTATATTTTTAGCATCAAGATAATTTTTTGTAAAAGGCTGTGCTTCTTCAGAAATGAAAAGGATTCCCAAACTGCTTTTTTGAGTTCTTACATCTTCTATTACTTCATGTGTTTTTTCTTCCCTTAAAATAAATTCAAAATTATTTCCCATTTTATTTTGTAAAAAATTGATAAATGCTGCAGCAACAAAAGAGTAATGCTGTGTAGAAACAGAAAATTTTTGATAATTTGAATTTAATTTTTTTATAAATCTATTTTCAATAATATTAAACTGTTCTGTAAGACTTTTGGCATACCAAAGAAGTTCTATCCCTTCTGGTGTGAATGTGATGCTTTTACTTTTTGTATTTCTGTAAAATAAAGTGGTATTCAATTCATTTTCAAGTTCTTTTATAGCTTTTGTAATATTTGGCTGTGTCACATAAAGAGACTGGGCTGCTTTATTTAAAGAACCGCATTTTGAAATTTCAAGAAGATATGTCAGCTGTTTGATAGTCATATTTTAAAAACCTCCTTTTGATATTTACATATAACTTTTTTTTATATATAATAATGAAAAAATAGAATTTGATATTAATAAGAGCAAGGGATATAATCATATTATACACTAATTTACAAATAAATGATTTTTTTTAATAAAAAATGTATTAAAAAAATATAGAAATAAATTATAACTAAAAATTTTGGAATTTATTTAGGAGGTGGGGTTTTTATTCCAAAATTAGTATTTAAAAGTAAAGGGGGACTAAGCAGATGAAAGAAAAGAAAAAAGGAATTAAGATTAATGCTTTTTGTTTATTGTTTTGTGTTATTATTATTTGTGCTTTAGCTTCATATGTTATTACACCGGGAACATTTGACCGTCAGATTGTTGATGGAAGAACAGTTGTTGTTCCGGGAAGTTATCATGTTATAGAAAAGGCAGCATTATCTCCGCTTGCAATTTTTAATGCTATTCCAAATGGAATTATAGGTGCAGCAAATATGGTTGTTCTTATTTTATTGGTTGGCGGATCAATAGAAGTTTATAACAAATCCGGAGCAATAAATGCAGGAATAGGTAAGCTGGTAAAATCAGTCGGTTCAAAGGGAGGACCTTTAGTTATAACTGTATTCTTTGCTGTTTTTGCTGTATTAGGTGGATTTCTTGGCTGGATAGAAGTCTGCATTCCTTTTGCTCCATTAATTATTCCTATACTTTTAGCATTAGGATATGACACTATTGTGGCTGTTTCAATTCTTGTCTTAGGACTTATGGTTGGATTTGCAATAGGGCCTACAAATATTTATACAGTGGGAATAGCTCACCAGGTATCTCAGCTTCCAATATTTTCAGGAATAAAATTAAGACTTATAGCTTATTTTATTTTTACAGGAATAACTCTTGTATACATTTTAATGTATGCTGCAAAAATAAAAAAAGATCCTGAAAAAAGTTATATGAAAGGAATAGATGTTTCTGATTTAAATGTTGACCTTTCAAAAAATGCAGAGATAACAAAAAGCCAGTCTATGGCACTTGTGATTTTAGTTTTAACTTTTGTAATTTCAGTTTATGGAATGCTTAAATTAAAATGGTCAATAGTTGATATGACAGGAGTATTTTTACTTAGCGGAATTATAGCAGGATTTGTTACAAAAATGAGTGCTTCTGATATTGCAGACAGTTTCATAGAAGGTTCAAAAGGAGCAATGGGCGGGGCAATGATAGTTGGTGTTGCTCGTGGAGTTCAATGGATTTTGGAACAAGGTGGAATTATTGACCCTATAATTAATGGATTGTCACAGCTTTTAGATGGTCTTCCTCCAGTTGGTTCAGCAATAGGTGTATTTATAGTTGTATCACTTTTAAATGCTTTAGTTCCATCAGGAAGCGGAAAAGCAATGGCACTTATGCCTATTTTAATGCCTCTTGCAGAACTTATAGGAATTACACGTCAGACAATGATACTTGCTTATCAATTTGGAGATGGAATTTCAAATATATTCTGGTTTACATATGGAGGACTTTTAATATTCCTTTCTTATGGAAAAATTCCTCTTGCCCGTTGGTATAAATTTGTAATGCCTTTGATTGCAGTGATGATTGTTTTAGCAGTAATATTCTTATCTATTGCTGTAAAAATTGGATACGGTCCAGCATAATATTTGAGGAGTGAAAATTATGATAAAAGAATTAGCAGAAAAAAATAAAGATTATATTATAAAAGTAAGAAGAGAGCTTCATATGAACCCGGGGCTTAGCTGGGAAGAATTTGAAGCTTCAAAAATAATAAAAAGAGAACTTGAAAAAATGGGAATACCATTTAAAGAATGTGCAGGAACGGGAGTTGTAGTTGATATAAAAGGAGAGAATGAAGGAAAATGTGTACTTTTAAGGGCTGACATGGACGCTCTTCCTGTGAGAGAATGCACAGAGGTTGATTATAAATCACAAAAAGATGGAGTAATGCATGCCTGCGGTCATGACGGACACGTGGCTCAGCTTCTTGGTGCTGTAAAAATTTTAAATGAAAACAGAGATAAAATAAAAGGAACTGTAAGATGTGTGTTCCAGCCTGCTGAAGAAATCGGACAGGGAGCAGATAAAATGATAGAAGAGGGAGTTCTTGAAGGTGTGGACGGAGCTTTTGCAATTCATTTATGGTCAGATGTACCTGTTGGAAAAGTTTCAGTTGAAGCAGGACCAAGAATGGCATCAGCTGATAATTTTGAAATAAAAATAATAGGTAAAGGAGGACATGGTTCTCTTCCTCAGCAGTGTGTCGACCCTGTTGTAACAGCTTCAGCTTTTGTAGTAAATCTTCAAAGTCTTGTAAGCAGAGAGACAAATCCAAATGAGTCATTAGTAATAACTGTAGGAAAACTTCAAGCTGGAACAACTGCCAATGTAATTCCCGGTTATGCTGTGGTAGAGGGAACTGCAAGATGTTTTAATCCCGAGCTTAGAAAAGATATTCCTAAGAAAATAGAAAGAATTTTAAAAGGAACAGCAGAGATGTACAGGGCTGAATATGAAATGAAATATATGTTTTATCCAGCTCCAGTAATCAATGATGAAAAATGTGCAGGAATAGCAAAAGAAAGTGTAAGAAAACTTCTTGGAGAAAATGGATTTTATTCTTTAGAAAAACTTACAACAGCGGAAGATTTTTCTGCATATTCAACAAAAGTTCCCGGAGTACTGGCATTTGTCGGAGTGAAAAATCCAGATAAACAATGTATTTATCCTCATCATCATGCAAAATTTAATATGGATGAAGATGGATTTGTTATTGGAACAGCATTGTATGTTCAATATGCTTTAGATTTTCTAAATAATTAAAATATAAATATAGAAATACGAGGTTATTGTAAATCTGTAAAACAGAAATCAGTAACCTCATTTTTATTTTTGGAAAAAATTATTCACCTTGTCTGCAGGAGATTTTAGTGGTATAATAAAAAATACAATATTTGTCTTCCAAAGGGAAGTAGTTTCATACTGCTTCCTTTTTTAAAGCAAAAATTTATACTGATAATTTGAACGAGGTGCATAATGACAAATCAATTTAGTTTAACACTCAGTCTTCAAGAGATCTTGATAAGAATTTTAATGGCAATTATTATAGGCGGTATGATTGGTTATGAAAGGGGACACAGCAACCGGCCTGCAGGATTTCGTACACATATTTTAGTATGCCTGGGAGCTGCTATTGTTTCTCTCACTCAGGACCAGCTGAGAATAAATCTTTTAAATTTAGCAGAAATAAATCCTGATACAGCCCAGCTCTTGAAAACAGATTTGGGAAGAATAGGAGCTCAAGTTGTAAGCGGAATAGGTTTTCTTGGAGCAGGGACAATAATGAGAGATAAAGGTGTAATAGGAGGTCTTACTACTGCTGCATCTATCTGGGCAACAGGCTGTATTGGATTGGGGATAGGCTGGGGATTTTATTATCTTGCAGTTCCATCAGGTGTGGCAATTTTAATTGTTCTTGTAACTTTAAAAAAAGTTGAACGTTCTCTGATTGATAACAGACATATTGTAAAAATAGCAGTTCAATTCTCTCAAGGAACACAATATAATGATAATCTTCTTGAAACTTATGAAATTTTGAAAAAGATGAATATAACAATAAAAAGTTTGAAAAGAGGTTCAGATGATAATAAAATTGTATATGTTCTAGTAACGGCAAAAGAAATGGATACTTTTGAAATTATGTCAGAACTTTCAAAATGTGAAAATGTTTCTCAGGTGCAGATTCCATAAAATAAATTTTATATAATAAGGTGGTAGAATGGATAAGGTAATTAAATTTTTTGGATATTTTAAAAAGTATAAAAAATTGTTTTTTATAGATTTCAGCTGTGCATTTTTAATGGCTGTAATAGATTTGATTTTTCCTGTTTTTACTCAAAGGACAATAGATACAATAATTCCAAAAGGAGAAATGAAACTTCTTTTAACAGCAGGAATATTTTTAATATGTATTATAATTGTGAGAAATATTTTCAGCTTTATAGTTACATACTGGGGTCATGTGTTCGGCTTAAAAGTTCGTTCTGATATGAGAAATAAACTTTTCAGACATATGCAGAAACTTTCTTTCTCATATTACGATAATGTAAAAACAGGAGAACTTATTTCAAGAGTAATAGGAGATATGGAACAGATTTCTGAACTTGCACATCACGGGCCGGAAGATGTTTTTATAGCTGCAGTTTCTATAATAGGTTCTTTTATTCTTATGATAAATATGAATGTAAAATTAACTCTTATAATATTTGTAATTCTTCCAATTTTTATTTATTTTATAATGAAATGTAATATTGAAATGAAAAAAAGTCTTAAAAGATCAAGAAAAACTTATGCAGGTTTTACAGCGGACTTAACAGATAATATTTCTGGAATAAGAGTTATAAAAGCTTTTGGAAATGACAGCTTTATAGAAAGAAAATTTGAAAAAGGAAATCAAGAAGTAAATGAAAAGATGAAAGATTTCTATAAAGTTTTAGGCGGAACTGCTGTTGGAATGGGATTATTTTCAGGAACAATTCAAGTGTTTGTTTTAATAATCGGAGGTTTTATGATTTATAATGGAGAAATTTCCGTTGGAGTTTTAGTAGGATTTCTTCTTTTTGTAAATCAGTTTTTAGAGCCGATTAAAAAACTTATGAATTTATTAGAAATTTATCAAGGAGGAATGGCAGGATTTGACAGATTTTTAGAAGTTCTTGCAATAAATCCAGATATTGAAGACAGCAAAAATGCAGTTTACCTTGAAAATGTAGAAGGAGATATAGAATTTAAAAATGTAAATTTCTCTTATGGAGATGAAGAAGAAGTTTTAAGAAATTTTAATCTTAAAATAAAAAGAGGAGAGAATATTGCTGTTGTAGGTGAAAGCGGTGCGGGAAAATCAACAATATGCAGTCTTATTCCAAGATTTTATGATGTTACTAATGGGGAAGTTTTTATTGACAGTATAAACGTAAAAGATATTCAAGAAAGAACTTTAAGGGAAAATATAGGAATAGTCCAGCAGGATACATTTTTATTTAATGGAACTATTGCTGAAAATATAATGTTTGGAAAATTAAATGCTACAATGGAAGAGGTTATTGAAGCTGCTAAAAAAGCAAATGCTTATGAATTTATTATGGAAATGCCAGATGGATTTAATTCTGTAATAGGCGAAAGAGGAATAAAACTTTCAGGTGGACAGAAACAGAGAATTTCAATAGCCAGAATATTTTTGAAAAATCCTAAGATATTAATTCTTGATGAGGCAACATCAGCACTTGATAATAATACAGAAAAGCAGATTCAAAAATCTTTGGAAGAACTTTCAAAAGGACGTACAAGTGTAACTATTGCCCACAGACTTACAACAGTAAATAAATGTGACAGAATAATTGTTCTGGGAAAAGATGGAATACTAGAAGAAGGAAATCATGAGACACTTATGAATAAAAAAGGTGTATATTATAATCTTTATATGTCACAACAGAGAGAAAATATTTAAAAATAATATTTCTTAGAAACTTACCCTGCTAATGAAAAATAGTAATTATAAATTATTTTTCAATGCAGGGTTATTTTTTTGTTTATTTAAATTAGTCCTATAAAATAATTTTAATATTAAATTGTTTTTTATTTAAAAGCAAATAACATTTTTATAAAAAATTTTCAAGAAAATAATATTAATTAAATTGCATTTTTTAGAAATAAAAAACGGAGCAATTACAAATTTTTCTGCAATAACTCCGCTATATAGATTTTTATAAAAATTTATATTTTAATCAAATGTATATCCAAGACTAAACTGGTAAAGAATATCATCAAAGTCATCATTGTGAGAAATTGAAAATTCCAGAGGTCCTACTGGTGAAAGATATCCTATTGAAAGTCCCACACCTCTGTAATAATCTTCCCACATTGTATCTCTAAAGTTTTCATCAGTTATTTTTTCATTGAAAGTAGAATTTTTATATGTTGCAATATTAAATCCTCCGCTTATAAAAACATTTGGAATAAATTCATATTGAAGAGCAATTTTAGCTGCAAAAAGATTTTCTAAAAATCTCTGCTGAGGATTGTATCCATAAAAAGAAAACTCTCTTCTTTTTGAACTGTTGGAAAGTCCTCCAAGTTTTATATATCCGTCATATGGAATATTTGTCCCGTTCATACTTCCGCCATATAATTTTGAATCAAGAGTAAGTTTTTTTGTTATTGGATAAAAATGTTCAAAGGAGAAAAGAACTCCATAAAAATCTGAAGACTGTTTATCGATACTTCCTCCCCAGAAATAATCAAGGCTGTTTTTAAATCCTGATTTTGCATAATACGGAGAATCAGCTTTATCCCACATAAATTTTAAAAATCCCTGACCGTAATTATCAATATCAAGCTCTTTAAGTTCTTCGTGGCTGATATCACTTACATCATTTTTTATTGAACCGTATTTCAAAGATCCGCCGTACGAAACAAGAACTTCATTTAAGAATAATGTAAATGCACTCATTTCTAAATTTACAGATTTGTTTTTTAACTTTGCAACTCTGTTGTTATTTTCATAAACAAATAACGGCGATTCATCATAATTTAAACTTGTGTTAAAGCCGAATTTATTTTTTACTCCATAATAGAAAAGGCTGTTTACTCCAGTTCCAAGATAATCTCCGCCTTTAACATAAATATTTGTAAAGTTTCCGAATTTACCTACAGTATTTAAATCTGTTGCAAGTTTTATAGAAGTATAATAATCGCTCTGATAATTAAATCCGACTCCTATTGTATTTGACGGTGTTTCTTCAAGAGTAAGATATAATGTATCTCCCTCATTTTTATAATAAACTTTATTTATGAAATCAAGCCCGTATAATTTTAGAGAAAGATTATTAAGTTCCTCTGTTGTAAGATTTTTATTTTCATATTGTGAAGTTATATTTTTTATAACTGCAATTCTGTCTTCGTCGCTTATTCCCTCTACCACTGTCTGAGAGAAAACAATCTCTTTTTCAGGAAGAGAAATATGTGATTTTTTATTTTTTGGAAGTGTCCTAATTTCACTTAATTTTTTCTGTGCAGCTATTTGTCCTGCATCTACAATTTCTGAGACAGAATCGTAGTCAACACTTTTATAACTTTTAAGTTCAGGCTCTATCAAAATACTTGTAAGTTTTTTTTGAAAATCTGTTGTTGAAGCACTTTGTATTGCAAGAAGCTGTTCTGCTGTTGTGAAAATATTATAATTTTCAGAGTGGTTTTCTTTAAGGTCTGCCCCTACATTTACTCCGATTATAATATTTGCTCCCATATCAATGGCATCTTCCACGGGAAAGTTTCTTGAAACCATTCCGTCAATATAGTAAGTTCCGTCAATATTCACCGGGTCAAAAATAGATGGAATGGCAGCACTTGCAGTTACAACTTTTGCCAAATCTCCATTTTTGAAAACAGTTGCTTTTCCTGTATTAAGATTTGTTGCAACAACTCTCAAAGGAATTGGAAGTTTATCAAAGTCAGAAATATTTTCTGCTCTGGAAAAAAGTTCTTTTAAATAAAGATAACCTTTTTGGCTGTTCTTCAATCCTTTTGGAAGATAAAGATTAAAATCTGAATCATATTTTATTGAAAAAGCATACTGGTCATTTGAAAGTCTTTTTTCAAGAGGAATATCAGTTCTGTTTGGGTTGTCCTTAAGAGAATCATTAAGATTTAATTTCTCCATAATTTTTTCAATCTCATCTGGAGAATACCCCACAGAATATAAAGCTCCGATTACTGCTCCAATACTGTTCCCCACTATACAGTCAATTTTTATATTATTTTTTTCAAGCTCACGAAGTACACCAATATGAGCAAAGCCTTTTGCTCCTCCTCCGCTTAAAACAAGAGCTACTTTTTTTTCATTTTTATTTTCTTTAATTCTTTTTTCTTTTTCGCTTTTTAAAATGCCCACTCTGTCCTGAAGAGATTTTATCTGTTCTTCAAGTTTTAAAATTTCCACATCTTCCTTATAAACAGGAAAAGGAGATTTTGAAAAAGCAGAAGCAGAAATTAAAAGAGCTGTAAAAAGTATAGTAAATTTTTTATTCATCTCCGCCTCCCGCATTAATTTCTTTAAGTTTTTTTAATTGTAAAATAATACTTTCTTTACCAGTTTCTTTTGTATCAAGCTGTATATTAAAGGCAAGCTCAATATATTTTCCAAGAGTTTCATCTTGAGAAAAACCTGCTTTTATAAGATCAGCACCTTTTATAAGAGGCTTTTTCTCCATTAAATCAAAAATATAACTTTTAATTTTTGTTTTGTTTTCTCCTACGGTATAAAAGAAATATAAAACTTTAAAAGGAGAAAGCTTATTTAGGCATCTGTATATCTCAGATTTTTTTTGAGCTTTATTTAATTTTTTTCTTATGTCTTCAAGTTCCTCATCTTTAAAAATGAAATTAGAGAGAGCTTTTTCACTCATTTCAAAAACAGTGAGAGCCTTTAATTTTTCTTCATATGAAAGATTTTTTAAAAAATACATAAGAATAAAATTACTTTTTGAAACTTTATGCTCAAATCTCATTTTCTTAAAAACAGTTTTTTCTGTGATTTTACAGACTTCATTTATATCTTCGTCACTTGGATTTGGAATATTTAAAAATTTAAAAATTTTATAATCTCTGAATAATTTTAAAATAGTTTTAAATTTTTTTTCAGATAACAGCATATAAAATTCATTTTTTATTCTCATATTTGAAATTGTTGAAAGATAATTTTTTTCCACAGCCTCAAGAAGAAGTTTTTCTGTATTTTCATCAAAAGAGAAATTATATCTTGCTGCAAATTTTACAGCACGAAAAATTCTTGTAGGGTCATCTTCAAAACTTTTGTCATGGATAATTCTTATTATTTTATTTTTTAAATCGTTTATTGCATTTAAAGGATCATAGAGTTCTGTTTTGTCATCAAAAGAAATATACATTGCATTTATGGAAAAATCACGTCTTCTGTAATCATTTTCAATAGATGACGGAACAACACTGGGTAAAGCTCCGGGATATTCATATCTCTCTTCACGGAAAGAAGCAATATCAATATTTGTTCCTGTTTTTGTAAAAATATTATATGTCATAAATCTTTCTGTAAATCTGTGCTTTGACACAGGAAATTTTGGGATTACACAGGCTGCAAATTCTTGACAGTCTCCCTCTAAGACAATATCGATATCAGCACTGTTACGTCCAAGAAAAATATCTCTGACTATTCCTCCCACAAGATATATTTTTTTTTCTTTTTCAAGAGATATATCGTATAAAACATTTAAAGAATGTTTAAGACTTTTTGAAAATATTTTTTCTATGTCTGGATTGTATTTTGTAAGATAATTTAAAAAATTTTTCATTTGATTTCTCCTTAATTATTTCCATAAGAAGATTATAACATTTTTTTCAGATTAATAGAAACAATAAAGAAATAATAAAAGTAAATTATAAAATTATTTTATTATATTATAAATTAATATAATTTTATTTTATAAAAACTTTGTGATAGAATTCAGTTGTAAAGAAAAAGAAATTAAAAATTTCAAAGGTTTATAGGAGGTAGTTATTATGAATTTTATGCTTACAAAGGAACAAGAAAATTTTAAAATGGAGGTAAAAGAACTTACAGAAAAATATGTAACTCCATTTGCAGCTGAAAATGATAAATATTCATCATTTCCAAAAAAATCTATAGAAGTTCTTTCTCAAAATGGAATTATGGGTATACCTTTTGAGAAAAAATACGGGGGGCTTGGATTTGATAATTTAACATATATAACTGCTGTGGAAGAACTTTCAAAAGGCTGTGCTTCAACAGGAGTAATAATGTCAGCACATACCTCTCTTTGCTCTTGGCCAATTTCTGAATATGGAACAGAAAAGCAAAAAGAAAAATATCTTACTCCACTTGCAAAAGGAGAAAAGATTGGAGCATTTGGTTGGACAGAAGCAGAAGCTGGAACAAAAACAACAGCAGTGAGAGATGTGGACAGTTATATAATAAATGGTAGAAAAGTTCTTATAACAAATTCACATGAAGCATCTGTGTTTGTTGTTTTTGCAAAAACAGATTTTGATAATAATAAACTTTCAGCTTTCATTGTGGAAAAAGGAACAAAAGGATTTTCAGTAGGAGAAGCTGAAGAAAAAATGGGTGTAAGAGGTTCTTCTACATCTGAGCTTATTTTCGAAAATTGTGTTGTGCCAAAAGAAAATCTTTTAGGTGAAGAGGGAAAAGGATTTGAAATTGCAATGGCAACACTTAACGGTGGAAGAATCGGAGTTGCAGCACAGGCTGTGGGAATTGCTCAAGGTGCTTTAGATGCAGTAGTAAAATATGTAAAAGAAAGAGTGCAGAACGGAAAAAGAATTTCTCAATTCCAAAATACACAATTTGTAATTGCTAAACTTCAGACTAAAATAGATGCAGCAAGACTTATGACATACAGAGCTGCAAACTTAAAAGATTTAAAAGAAAATTATGGATATATGGCTTCAATGGCAAAACTTTTTGCTTCAGAAACAGCTATGGAAGTAACAACTAAAGCTGTTCAGCTTTTTGGCGGAAACGGATATTCTAAAAAATATCCTGTTGAAAGAATGATGAGAGATGCAAAAGTAACTGAAATTTATGAAGGAACTTCAGAAGTACAAAAAATAGTTATTGCAAATGCTCTTAATATAAATTAGGCCCAAAGCAAAAATTCATATAACAAAAAACTGAAAAGGTCGGAAATTTTCCGGCCTTTTTGGTTTTAAATATTTTATTATTTTAAAATTTCCATAACTTCAGTCATAGTTTTAGCAAATCCTGTTCTTATAACAAGCTCTGCATTTCCGTCTTGAGATGTTGGAGTTTCATTTATAATTATAAGATGTTTTCCTGTAAAATAATTTAAATAATATGCAGCAGGGTAAACAGTAAGACTTGTTCCCACAATTATTAAAGTATCTGCTTTTTTAATCTCTTTTATAGCTTGTTCTGTTACTTCTTCATTTAACATTTCTCCATAAAGAGTAACGTCTGGTCTTACAAGTCCGCCACACTCACATTTAAAAGATTTGTCAGAAGTTTTTCCACAACCTAAACAGTACCATCTTTTTAAACTTCCGTGAAGTTCTAAAACTTTTCTGCTTCCACCGTCTTGGTGAAGATTATCTATGTTTTGTGTGATAACAGCTTTTACTTTTCCCATTTTTTCAAGTTCAGCTATTGCTTTATGCCCTGCATTTGGTTTTATATTATTTATTGATAATTTTTCTACAAGGTATTTGTCAAAAATATCTCTGTGCTGAAAAAAGAAATCGTGGCTTAAAATTTCTTCAGGTTCATATCCCATATATTCTCTTTGATTATACAATCCGTTCCTTCCTCTGAAATCTGCCAAACCAGAATCTGTCGAAGCACCTGCTCCAGTAAAGAATACAACATAGTTACTGTTTTTTATAATTTCAGCTAATCTCTCTATATTTTTATCCATAAAATTCCTCCATAAAAAATTATTATTTCTTATACCATATTATACACTATAAATTATATATTTGACATAATAGATTTTCACAGGTAAAATACCTGTATTCCAATTTAAACAACAAAATTTTTCAGGAGGGGATAACATGGAACATTTAGAAAATCTTTTTAGAGATGACAGAGAAGTATACGACGCAATAGAAGCAGAAAGAAAAAGACAAAATGAAGGAATAGAGCTTATCGCTTCGGAAAATTTTGTATCCAAATCAGTGCTAGAAGCAGCTGGAAGTGTGATGACAAATAAATATGCTGAAGGATATCCTGACAAAAGATATTACGGCGGATGTGAATGTGTAGACATAGTTGAAAAACTTGCAATCGAAAGAGCAAAAGAAATTTTTGATGTAAAATATGTAAATGTTCAGCCGCATTCAGGTTCACAGGCAAATATGGGAGTATATAAAGCTCTTTTAAATTTAGGAGATGTAATTCTTGGAATGAGACTTGACCATGGGGGACACCTTACTCATGGAAAAAATGTAAATTTTTCAGGAAAAGATTACACAGTTTATTCTTACAGTGTGAGAAAAGAAGATGAATATATTGATTATGATGAAGTAGAAAAAATTGCAATGGAAGTAAAACCAAAACTTATTGTTGCAGGTGCAAGTGCATATCCAAGAGTTATTGACTTTAAAAAATTCAGAGAGATTGCAGATAAAGTCGGAGCATATTTAATGGTAGATATGGCTCATATAGCCGGTCTTGTTGCAGCGGGAGAACATCCAAGCCCAATTCCTTATGCTCATGTTGTAACAACTACTACTCACAAAACTTTAAGAGGTCCACGTGGGGGAGTTATCATGACAAACGACGAAGAAATTGCAAAAAAAATTGATAAAGCTATTTTCCCTGGAATTCAGGGAGGTCCTTTAATGCATATAATTGCTGCAAAAGCTGTGGCATTTAAGCAGGCTCTTTCTCCAGAGTTTAAAGAATATCAGCATCAGATTGTAAAAAATGCAAAAGCTCTTGCAGAAGTTTTAGAAAAAGGCGGTCTTAGACTTGTAAGCGGCGGAACAGACAATCATATGATACTTGTTGATTTAAAAAGTTCAAAAGGTCTTACAGGACAGGCTGTGGAAAAAGCTCTTGATAAAGCAGGAATTACTGTAAATAAAAATGGAATTCCTTACGACACTGAAAAACCTATGGTGACAAGCGGAATAAGAATTGGAACTCCTGCTGTTACAACTAGGGGAATGAAAGAGAAAGAGATGGAAGAGATAGGAAACTTTATTCTTGAAACAATAGAAAATATTAATGATGATAAAAAACTTTCTAAAATAAAAGAGAGAGTAAAAGAACTTTGCTTAAGATTTCCGCTATATGAATAATTGAATATATAAAAATTTAAGGACTGCTGTAAATTTTACGGCAGTCCTGTTTATATAGATTATTTTTTTATTTTTTCTTCAAAAGATTTTAAATCAATTAATTCTTCATCATGATTTATAAGAAGCTTTGAGAAAAAAGAATATAAATATTTAAAGTCAGGAGATATTTTTAAATTTACGTCAGAAAAATTTGACACTACAAGAGCATTTCTAAAAAATAATGAATTTTCTTTAAATAAATCATTATTAATGTCATATCCTTTTGTTCTCAGATATTTTTCAATAAAAACTGCTGTTGTTCTTGTATTTCCCTCAACAAAAGGGTGAACCTGCCATATTGCTGAAGTAAATTTGGAAATCTTTTCCACTTGCTTTTCGGGAGAAAGTTTTGCATAGTCTGTATTTTTTTCTTCTTCAAAGTCATATTTTAAATATTCCATAAGGTCTTGATAATTTCCATAAATAACACTTTTTCCATTTAAAATATCTTCTTTTTTGCTTATATTATAATCTCTAAAAACACCTGCATAATTCTTAATGGAATCTTCAAAAACTCCTTCAAATAAATATCTGTGAATACTTTTAAGATAAACAGGGCTGAAAATAAAACTGCCGTCTTCCAGAAGTTCTGCAATTCTTGTAGAAACTATATCGCATTCTCTGGTATTTCTCTCTTCTCTTTTAGTTAAATCTCTATTTTCATAATATTTATGCAACTTTTCTTCAATTTCTTTATAAGAACTTTCTCCGTTTACAGACTCTAAAATAAGTTCCTTTAAATAAATTGAAATAATAAGATATATAAAAAGACAGCCAAATTTTTGACTGCCTTTCATAAGATTTATAGAATGGAATTTAATATACTTTTTTATTTATTATTTATTTTTTTCACAACCGCAAGAGCATTTTCCAATATGAAGTTCATGCCCCATTCTTTCCTGTTTAGTTCTTAGATATCCCTCATTAATTTCGTTTGCAGGAATTTCAATCTCTCTTCTTTCAGCAACTTTTATTCCGTAAGATTCAAGCCCTTTTATTTTTTCAGGATTATTTGTCATAAGTCTTACAGATTTTACTCCAAGAGCTTTAAGCATTTGAGCTGCAACAGCATAATCTCTTGCATCAGATTCAAACCCAAGTTTTAAGTTTGCATCAACAGTATCATATCCTTCATCTTGAAGTTTGTATGCTTTTATTTTATTAACAAGTCCGATTCCTCTTCCCTCTTGTCTTAAATATAAAACAATACCTTCTCCAAATTTTTCAATTCTCTGCATAGCAGTTTTTAACTGAAGTCCGCAGTCACATCTGTATGACCCTAAAATATCTCCAGTGAAACATTCAGAGTGAATTCTTACAAGAACATCTTCTTTTCCGTTTACATCTCCTTTTACAAGAGCGATGTGTTCTTTGCCGTCTAATTTATTATCAAATCCGACAATTTCAAATGTTCCGTATGCAGTAGGCATTTTTGCTCTGCATTCTATTTTCATAAGCTCATCATGTGCTTTTCTGTATTTTATAAGTTCTTCAATAGAAATCATTTTTAAATTATGCTCTTTGGCAAATTTCTGTAAATCTTCAAATCTTGACATTGTTCCGTCAGCATTCATAATTTCACAGCAAAGTCCTACAGGTTTTAATCCTGCAAGTCTTACTATATCAACTGTTGCTTCTGTATGCCCGTCTCTTTCAAGAACTCCGTTGTCTTTTGCAAGAAGAGGGAACATATGCCCCGGTCTTCTGAAATCAGATGGTTTTGCATCTTCTTCAGTACATTTTACAGCAGTAATTCCACGTTCATAAGCAGAAATTCCTGTCGTTGTGCTTATATGGTCTATAGAAACTGTAAAAGCTGTGCAGTGGTTGTCTGTATTTTCTGTAACCATTTGAGGAAGGTCAAGTTTTTTAACAATCTCTCTGCTCATTGGCATACAAATAAGACCTTTTGCATAAGTTGCCATAAAGTTTACATTTTCTGTTGTGGCAAATTCAGCTGCACAAATTACATCTCCTTCATTTTCTCTGTCTTCGTTGTCTACAACAACAATACATTTTCCATTTCTTATATCTTCAATAGCTTCTTCAACTGTGTGTAACATTTATTCTTTCCTCCTAACATTATCTTAAAAAAATCCATGAGAAGCAAGGAAATTTTTGTCTAATTTACTTTTTTCAGAAGTTTTTTCATCTTCTTTGAAAGTCATCATTCTTTCAATATATTTTCCAATCAAATCTGTTTCGACATTTATGTGGTCTCCCACTTTTTTTCTTCCCAGAGTTATCATCTGCTGAGTGTGTGGGATAAGTGAAACCTGCAGAGAATTTTCTTTAAAACCTACTATTGAAAGGCTTGCCCCGTCAAGAGAAATTCTTCCTTTTTCAACCACATATTTCATAAATCTGTGTTCAATCTCTATTTCATAAATTTTTGCAATTCCGTCTTGAGTTATAGATTTTATAACTCCCTCACAGTCAACGTCTCCTGTAACCAGATGTCCTCCAAGAAGAGTTGAAAGGGAAATGGATTTTTCAAGATTTACAAGATTTCCTGTTTTTAGTCTTGCAAGATTTGTTCTTTTTACTGTCTCATGCATACAGTCTGCAACAAAATAATCTTTACCTATTTCAATGGCAGTAAGGCAAGTTCCGTTTGTTGCAATACTATCTCCTATTTTAGCATTTTTTAAGACTTTTTCACATTTAATTTTTAATTGAACAGATTTTTCACCGTTTTTTATAGAAAGAACCTGTCCCATTTCTTCTACGAGTCCTGTGAAAATTTTAATCACCCCGCTTTATTTGTGAAATTCCACAGAGATATTATCATCATAGACATTAAATTTTACATTTTCTAAATGAAAACAGTCTTTTATCTCTTTGAAATCAAAACCATCTATAAATGGAAGTCCCCCTCCTAAAATTTTTGGAGCGATAAATATTTCTCCGCCGTCAATTCTGTTTTCTTTAAAGGCTTTTGAAATAAGGAATGAACCTCCCTCAAGAAGAACAGAATCAATTTTTAGCTCTCCTATTTTTTTAAGAATTTCGTGAACAGAAAAATCATATCCTTCCATATAAATGATTTTTACATTTTTATTTTCAAGTTCTGTTATTTTATTATTTTTTTCATTTTCTTTTGACGTTACAATTATGCTTTTATTGTCATCAGCCATATTTACAAAATTACTTTCAAGAGGTGTACGAAGATATGGGTCAACCACAATTCTAAATGGATTTACTCCATTTTCAATTCTTGCAGTAAGTCTTGGGTTGTCATTTATAAGGGTATTTATTCCAACCATTATACCCATATATTCGTGACGGAGAAACTGCACTTTTTCTCTTGATTTTTCATTTGTAATCCACTTTGAATCTCTTTCATTTGTAGCAATTTTTCCATCAAGAGTTATAGCACATTTTAAGAAAAGATAAGGATTTTTTTCTGTTATATATTTCATAAAAACTTTGTTAAGTTCTTTTGCTTCCTTTTCTCTTACACCGACTACAACTTCAATTCCTGCTTCTTCAAGAATTTTTTTCCCTCTTCCAGCTACAATGGGATTTGGATCAAGACAGGCTATGACACATTTTTTTATTTTCATTTTTTTTATTTTTTCTGCACAAGGAGGTGTTTTTCCAAAGTGTGAACACGGCTCAAGTGTAACATAAATAGTTGCTCCCTCTGCTTTTTCTCCAGCTTCATCAAGAGCATAAACCTCTGCATGAGGTCCGCCGTAAAATTTATGCCACCCTTTTCCCACAATTTCACCATCTTTTACAACAACAGCTCCAACCATTGGGTTTGGATTTACATAACCTCTTCCTTTTTCAGCAAGTTCAAGGGCTAAATCCATATATTTTTCGTCCATGATAATTACATTCCTTTTAGAAGATTACACATTTCAATAGCACCGTTAGCAACATCAAATCCTTTATTTCCAGCTTTTGTTCCAGCTCTTTCAATAGCTTCTTCAATGTTATTTGTAGTAAGAACACCAAACATTACAGGTATTCCTGTTTGAAGTCCTATTTGTGCAACACCTTTTGAAACTTCTGCACAAACATAATCAAAGTGTGGAGTAGCTCCTTTTATTACAGCTCCTAAAGCTATAACTGCATCATATTTTCCGCTTTCAGCCATTTTTTTAACAACTAACGGAATTTCAAATGCTCCTGGAACCCATGCTAAATCTATATCATCATCATTAACTTCATGTCTTCTAAGAGCATCAACAGCTCCTCCTATAAGTTTTGAAGTAATAAATTCATTAAATCTTCCTGCAACAATTCCTACTTTTAATCCTTTACCACTGAAATTTCCTTCTAATACTCTCATTTTTTTCCTCCTATTTTTTAATCACAGGACATAAAAAAACCCGAAGATTAATTCTTCGGGCTTAAAATTGTAAGGTATCTTTAATCATTTAGGTTATGATGAGCCTGTTTAAAATTAAAATTACAAATTGGAATAAGTAATTTTAAACACTCTCTTACTTAAAAATCTATATGATTATGCAAGACTTCTTCCATCCAGACTGTACTGTCGGTATCGGAATTACACCGATTCAAAGTTTTAAAAACTCTCGTGGACTGTCACCACCGGTCGGGAGTTGCTTTTAAGCTCACCCTGCCCTGAAGATTTACATTAATTATATGTTATAAAACAATTATACCTTATTCTGTCGATTTGTCAATACTTTATTTTACTTCAATAACAGCTTTTTCATTTATTCTTTTAATTCCAATGGTAGAAAAAATTACAAAAGAGAAAATTAAAGTTATAATTTCATTTGCCGGAGCAGAAAGCCATATTCCTCTGCTTTCAAAAACAAGCGGCAGTACGAAAAGAAGTGTATTTATAAAAATAATTCCTCTTAATATACTTAAAACTGCTGAAATTAAAGCATCTTCTATTGCTGTAAAATATGCACTTATAATTATATTTATTCCCATTAAAATGTATGTAAAACTATAAATTCTTACAGCTTCTTTTGTAATCATAAAAAGATTCTGGTCATCTTTTACAAACATAGAAATAATGTCTTTAGCAAAGAAATTTATTGTAAGATAAAACATTATTCCAAGAACAGTAACAGTTGTTATTCCTATTTTTAAAACTTTTTTAATTCTGTCATATTTTTCAGCTCCGTAGTTATAGCTTATAATCGGCTGAAGTCCCTGTGAAAATCCTATCATTGTCATAGTGACAAGGGTAGAAATATATCCTATAATACCAAAAGCTGATACTCCTTTTTCACCTATCATTCTCATAATATTTATATTAAATGCCATGATAACAATTCCTGTTGCAATTTCTGTAAGAAATTCTGAAGAACCGTTAAAGCATAAAGTTCCTATTGCTCTGAAATCAAATTTTGTAAATTTGAATTTAAGTTTTTTAGCTTTAAATACAAGATATCCTCCAAGAGAAAGGGCTGTTCCTAGCTGAGCCATTCCAGTTGCAAGAGCAGCTCCTCCGATTCCCCAGTGAAGATGAACTATAAAAATATAGTCAAGAACAATATTTATAACTGCACCTGCCCCATTACACAGCATTGAATATGCAGGATTTCCTTCTATTCTTATAAAAATTTCAAATCCATAAGACAAAAGATAGAAAAGAGTAAAAAATGAGATGATGAAAAGATATTTTTCTGCAGAATCAACTATAACATCATTTGCTCCAAGAATTCTTACCATCTGTCTTGGAAAAAATACTCCAAGTGTTCCTAAAAGCCCTCCAAGCACCATAAATAATTGTGTAGAAAGACTGTATATTCTATTTGCTTCTTTTAAATTTCCCTCTCCAAGACGGATAGCAATAATAGTTCCGCCTCCAACAGCAATCATAATTCCAAGTGCAAAAGAAATATTTACATAAGGCATTACTATATTTACTGCTGCTATTTCCTTTGCTCCAAGATATTTTCCAATAAAAATACCGTCAACTATTGTATAGAGTGAGTATATCCACATTGTGAATATTGACGGAATACCATATTTTAATATAATTTTTGTAAGGCTGTCCCTGCCTAAATCTAATTTTGCCATAATATACCATTCTCCTTTTATTTTTTATTCTGCTTGTTAAAGAATGATACTCTAAGTATCCCTGTCTCTGAAAAGAAGTTTCCACAATGATATTTCTGCTGAATTTTTCCAGATCATAATATCAACCTCCCTATGTAGATATTATAAACTTTGGAATAATTCTAATGTCAATAGAAAAAGAAAAAAATTATAAAATTTTTTCTAATTTCTCACGAAGTTCTTTTGCTTTTTTAGGATTTCCTTTTGCAGAAATTCCTAATATATATTCTTCATTATTAATAATACTTCCAAAACGGCAGTTCATATCTGTTTTTGATGTGATATTATTTACAAGAATATTTTTTTTGTCACAGATTTTATAAATTTTTTCATTAAGCTCTTTATTATCTGTAGCACATATAACCATAAAAGCATTTTTAAGAAGATTTTCTGAAAATTCTCCAATTTTAATATCTATATTTTTTAGATTTTTAAATCCCTCTTCTCTTATTTCTTTTGTAATAACTAAAATATCAGCACCGTATTTTAAAAGTGTTTCAGTTTTTCTATATGCAATTTTTCCAGCACCTATAATCAAAATTTTTTTATTTTTTACATTTACAAATAATGGGAAAAAATCTTTTTCTTCCATAAATTCAACCTCTCTTCGTTTTTTTATTATTATATCACGAAAAATATTATTAATTGTTTGAATTTTATGGTAAAATTAACAATGACAAAGTATTTTAGGAGGGAAAAATGGTTAAATCTCCCAGAGAAAAATATTACAGGATTGGGGAAATAAGCAGGCTTTATAAAATCAGTACAGATATTTTAAGGTATTATGATAAAATAGGGCTTATGTCTCCAGACTTTATAGGTGAAAACGGATACAGGTATTATTCTAAAAAGCAGATTTGGAAGCTTAATAATATAAGAAACCTTAGAAATATCGGTGTAGGGCTTGAAGATATAAAAGAATTCTTAGATGAAAGAAATATAAATTCTGCAAATGATATAATAGAATTTCAGCTTGAAAAAGTTGAAGATAAAATAAAAAAACTTACAGAACTAAAAGAAGAACTTACAAGCAAACTTGAAAACATTGAATTTTTTAAAACTTTTAAAGATTTTAATAAGCCTGTTTTAAAATTTATTCCCAAAAGAAAATTTCTTCGTTCAAAGGGAAATTTCAAACAGGATTGGGAGATAGATTTTGAGCTTAAAATTTTAAATGAAAAAACAGAGTATGATAACGATTTTATTTTGACAAATAATGAAATTGGAGCAACTCTTTCAAAAGAAAACTTCTTTAAAGGAGAATATTTAACTTTTTCAGAAAGTTTTATAATAAATGATGTAAAAGGGGAGATAATTCCTGAAGGGTATTTTCTTACAATAGTTTTTAAAGGTAAATATGATGAAAGCTATAAATATTATAATATTTTAAAAAAATATATAGAGGAAAATAATCTTATTGTCACAGGGGATATACATGAAATTTATCATATTGAAATTCATATAACAGAAAATGAAGATGAATTTATAACAGAAATCCAGATTCCTGTGGCAGAACAGCAAAAATAGTAAAAAGGAGAACAAATAATGAAATATAACAGAGAAAACACAGAAAAATTATTACAGGATATTTTTCAAAAGAAAATTCTTGTAAAAGGTGTTGTGTCAAATATGAAAGGAAATTATCCATATTCAAAGGTTAATATAAAACCGCTTCTTATAAAAAACAATTTCTTTTTTCAGTTTGAACAGTTCCAGAATAATAAAGCATACCATTCAAATTTAAATATGGAAGAGAGTATTGAAAAATTAAAAGAGCTTCTTGATAATTTTAAACAGTTTATGATTTTTACAACTGAGGGAGATTATCAAATTCTTAAAGGGAAAAATGATTTTACTGTTAAGGAAACAAAAAAAAACAAGAGAGATAACAACTCTAAACCATAACAAAACCAAAAATTATATTCTTGAAGAGGGAACTCCTATTCCTTTCTTAATCAAACTTGGTGTTATGGGAGAAAAAGGAGAAGTTTTTAAAGACAGCTACAATAAATTCAGGCAGATTAATAAATATCTTGAATTTATAGACGATACAATTAAGGAGCTTAAAAATAAAAATCTTATTGGTGATACAATAAAAGTTGTAGATTTTGGGTGCGGTAAATCTTATCTTACTTTTGCTCTTCACTATTATTTAAAAAATGTAAAAAATATGAAATTTACAATCATAGGTTTGGACTTAAAAAAAGATGTAATGGATTACTGCAATAAAGTTGCCCGTGAACTTAACTGTGAAAACCTTGAATTTCTTACAGGAAATATAAAAGATTTTGATAAGATGAAAGATGCTGATATTATTTTCTCTCTTCATGCCTGCAACAATGCAACAGATTATGCTCTTTTAAAAGGGCTTGAACTTAATGCAAAAGCTATTCTCGCAGTTCCTTGCTGTCAGCATGAATTTAATCAGAAAATGAGTTCAAATAAAAACAGTGAATTTTTTAACACTGAAAATGTAATTGGAAAACATGGAATACTTTTAGAAAAATTTACTTCTGTTGCAACTGATGCCTTTAGAGCTCAGGCTCTTGAACTTTGCGGATTTAAAACTCAGGTAATGGAATTTATAGACATGGAGCATACTCCGAAAAATATTCTTATAAGAGGAATAAAAGATAAGGTAAAACCCGAAACTCTTGAGAAAAAATATATTGAATATGAAACATTTAAAAAATTCTTGGGAATAGAGCCGATATTGGACGAACTTTTAAAACCATACTTTCTAATAAAATAATCTTCATTTTCTTTGTACAACTGATTTAACAAAAAAGATTTTTCCCTGCATTGAAAAAAAGTTTGTGATTAATGAAGTGAACAAAGCGTAAAAATTCATATGTTTGAACGAAGTGAGTTTATGAATTTTAGCTTTGAGAACAAAATTAATAAAACTTCTTTTCATCAGCAGGGCAATTTCTTTTGTTTCTTTTCTTTGTTTGTACAAAGAAAAGAATTTATAGTTATACTTCTTTGTAAAGAGAAACTTCAGAACTTCCCTCTCTAAATTCTGCAAGCATAGGAACTATTCTTTTAAAATGTTCTGTGCTGTTGTGAAAACTTATAGCATCCATATCTTTCCATTCTTCAATAAAAGTAAGGACATTAAGATTTTCAACATCTTCATATAATCCATAAGAGATATTTCCCTCTTCTGCTCTGCTTTTTTCAATAAGTTCTCTAGCTGTTCTTATAAAATTTTCTTTTTCTCCATCTTTAATGATATTTTTTGCAATTATTTTTATCATGACTGCCTCCTGCTTTAACTTGAAATGTAGTATCATAAAATAATTTTATCATATTTTTTTAGTTTTTTTGATATAATAATAAAAGAAATATAAAAATCAGAAAGGAATAGAAATAAAATGAAACCACAGATTAAAGAAATAATAGTTGTAGAGGGAAGAGACGACATCACCGCTGTAAAAGCTGCTGTTGATGCAGAAATTGTAGCAGTTAACGGTTTTTCAGTAGGAAAAAATATTGAAAAAGTTAAGGCTGCATATGAAAGAAAGGGGATAGTTGTTCTTACTGACCCAGATTTTGCAGGATTAAAAATAAGAGATTATATTCAAAAGAGATTTCCAAAAGCAAAACATGCTTATATCAACAGAGCAGAGGGAACAAAAAACGGCGATATTGGTGTAGAAAATGCCAGCCCTGAAGCTATAATAAAAGCTCTTGAAAAAGCAAGATGCGAGCTTGGAGAAATAAGAGAAGTTTTTAAACCAGAAATTCTTTTTGAATATAAACTTACAGGACATTCTGATTCAAAAAATTTAAGAGAAAAACTTGGAAAAAAATTAGGAATAGGATATTCAAACGGGAAACAGCTTCTTTCAAAATTAAATCGTTATGATATAAGTATGGAAGAATTTATAAAAGCTATGGAAGAAATTCGAGCTGATGAAAATGAAAAATAATAAATGCAGGCTTTATGCCTTTGGAACTGTTTTTCTTTGGGCTTCAGCATTTGTTTTTACAAAAGTGGGGCTTATATATTTTACAGCCTCGGCACTTGGACTTTTTAGATATGTTTCAGCTTCTATTGCACTTCTTGTTATTGGATATATTAAAAAAATTGGTTTTCCAGATAAAAAAGATATTCCTAAATTTATTTTTTCCGGAGCTGTGGGATTTACTCTCTACATGGTAACTTTTAATAAAGGTTCTCAGAGCCTTACATCAGCAACGGGAAGTGTAATTATAGCAACAGCTCCAATTCTTACAGCAGCATTTTCATCATTTTTATTTAAAGAGAAAATAAAATTAAAAGGGTGGCTGTCAATTATGGTTTCCTTTGCAGGAATACTTATACTTGCCCTGTGGAATGGAGTTTTCTCTGTGGATACTGGAATTATTTTTATGCTTTGTGCAGCTGTTCTTCTTGCAGCATATAATATTACTCAAAGAGAATATGTAAAAAAATATACAGCTTTTCAGTCAACTTCATACAGTATTTTTGCAGGAACAATACTTCTTATGGTTTTTCTTCCTGAAAGTATTCCTCAGCTTGTAAGTGCTGAGCCGAAAGCATGGCTTGTACTGATTTATCTTGGAGTTTTTCCAAGTGCTGTGGCATATATTTGGTGGGGAAAAGCACTTTCTCTTGCAAAAATTACAAGCGAAGTTACAAATTTTATGTTTGTCACTCCTCTTATTTCAGCTGTAATGGGTTCTATCGTAATAAATGAAATGCCGTCAATTGAAACATATATAGGCGGAGGAGTAATTCTTGCAGGACTTATGCTTTTTAATAAATACAGATAAACAATTAAAAAATCCTCTCTCAGCAATTTGAAAGAGGATTTTTATATTTTTTTTATTTTTAGTTAGCAGGTGTAGCTACTGTTCTTTGGCTCCCTCTCATTTTTAAGAAGAAAAGGAAACCGAATAATAATGCTGCTCCAAATGGAAGAGCTATTAGTAAGTTTCTTGTGTATCCAACAACTATGTAAGAAACAAATGATATTCCCGCAACTGATAAAGCATATGGAAGCTGAGTGTAAACGTGGTTTACGTGATTACTTTGTGCCCCGGCTGATGCCATTATAGTTGTATCAGAGATTGGTGAACAGTGGTCTCCGCAAACAGCTCCTGCCATACAAGCTGAAATTGCAATTATCATCATTTGAGGATCATTTTCAAATACTGCAACAACGATTGGAATTAAAATTCCGAATGTTCCCCAAGAAGTTCCTGTTGCGAATGCAAGTCCAACACCAACTAAGAATATAATTGCTGGTAACATATTCATAAGACCAGCTGCTGAAGTTTCCATTAATCCTGCAACATATGGAGCTGCTCCAAGGCTGTCAGTCATAGCTTTTAATGTCCAAGCAAATGTAAGAATAATTATTGCTGGAACCATTGCTTTAAATCCTTCTGGGATACAGTTCATACAATCGTGGAAAGTAAGAACTTTTCTTATAGAGTAGAAAGCAATTGTAATTATTAGTGCGAAAATACTTCCAAGAGCAAGCCCAACTGAAGCATCACTGTTTGAGAATGCTTCAACAAATCCAGCACCGCTGAAGAATCCACCGCTGTAAATCATACCAGTTACACAGCAGATTATTAGAAGAGCAATTGGAATTACTAAATCTAAAACAGATCCTTTTGAACTTACTTTTGCATCTTCAGTAACAAATGAACGGTCAGCTGTTGTAAATAAATCTCCATTTGCTGCATTTTCTTCGTGAGTTTTCATAGGTCCGTAGTCAACTCCTAAGAAAACAAGAAGAAGCATCATTAATATTGTAAGCAGTGCATAGAAGTTATAAGGTATTGCATTTATAAATACTGAGAAACCGTCTTCACCAGGAACAAATCCTGTAACTGCTGCCGCCCAAGAAGAAATTGGAGCTATGATACAAACTGGTGCAGCTGTTGAATCAATTATATAAGCAAGTTTTGCACGAGATACGTTGTGTTTGTCTGTAACAGGACGCATTACACTTCCAACTGTTAAACAGTTAAAGTAGTCATCAACGAATATTAAGCAACCAAGAAGTATTGTTGCAAGCTGTGCACCAACACGAGTTTTTATTCTTTTGCTTGCCCATTGTCCGAATGCTCTTGAACCACCTGCAGCATTCATAAGACAAACCATTCCTCCAAGAATAACAAGGAAGATTAAAATTCCAACGTTGTAAGCATCTGCAAGAACAGTTACAAATCCGCCTTGAAGAATATGTGTCATTGTTCCTTCAAAAGTAAATCCTGAATAGAAAAGTCCTCCAACTAAAATTCCTATGAAAAGTGAACTGTAAACTTCTTTTGTAAGAAGAGCAAGAACTATTGCCACAACCGGCGGAACTAATGCCCAAAATGTTGAATACATTGCCGGCTGATAAGCTGCCTCATCAGCAAATACTGCCGTTGAAATCATTAAAAAAACAAAACCTAAAAATGAAACTAATCTGAAAAATCTGTTACCCATAATAAAACCCCCATTTATAAAAATTTTAATTGTTGACAGAAATAAAAAAACCATAAACTGATTTTTGAAGATTCACAAAAATGAGTTTATGGTAATAATATTTTAAAATATAGTATGCTAAAAAAATATTAAAAAACCAACGATAGCTCTCCACATTGTTGTGACAGTCCGCTGTATCTTATACACCGTCCCAAGATATATATAATTGTGTTTACATATATCTTTCGGCAGTTTCCCCTTTCATTGAAAACGACACACAAATCTTTTGTTTTCAATTACTCTTGAATTCCGCAACCTCTATCTTCTGTTTGTATTCTGTTTTGTTGCACTAAGTTTACTACCAAATGAAGATATTGTCAACCCTAAATTTTAAATATTTTTTTAATTTTTATCTTACTTATATAAAAAATAGAGATTAAATAATAAAAAATTTTTATGATTTATTTTTTGAAAATAAAAGAAATATATGTTTGATATTTAAATTCTAAATAAAAATAAAATATTAAAAAAAATTCCCCATGAAAATTAATTCACAGGGAATAAAAATTTATTTTTAATTTTTTATTGAGTTACAGTAAATTTAATTTTTCCATCAACAAGTTCAGCTGTGACACTGTCTTTTTCTTTGATTTCATTTGATAAAACTTTTTTAGCAAGTTCTGTCTCGATTTCTTTTTGGATAAATCTCTTAAGTGGTCTTGCACCATAGTGAGGGTCATAAGAGTTTACTGCAAGATAATCAATAACATCATTTGTAAATTCAAGTTTTATATATTTGTCTTTTAATTTTTCTTGAGTTTCTTTTAATAATTGTTTTACAATATCTTTTACAGATTCAAGAGAAAGACTCTTGAAGATAATAATATCATCTATTCTGTTTAAGAATTCTGGTTTAAATCCCTGTTTCAACATATTGTTTACAGACTTTTTAGTTTCTTCGCTTAAATCAGGGTCTTCAAGAATTAATGAACTTCCCACATTTGATGTCATAATGATAAGTGTATTTTTAAAGTCAACAACTCTTCCCTGACCGTCAGTAAGTCTACCGTCATCAAGAATTTGTAAGAATGTATTAAATACATCTGGGTGAGCTTTTTCAATTTCGTCAAACAAGATTACTGAATAAGGTTTTCTTCTTACAGCTTCTGTAAGTTGTCCTCCTTCTTCATATCCAACATATCCCGGAGGTGCACCGATAAGTCTTGTTACTGAGAATTTATCCATGTACTCACTCATGTCAATTCTTATCATATTGTCTTCATTGTCAAAAAGATTATAAGCTAAAGATTTTGCAAGATATGTTTTACCAACACCAGTTGGTCCTAAGAAAATAAATGAACCGATTGGTCTTCTTTTATCTTTTAATCCAGCTCTCGCTCTTAAAATTGTATCAGCAACAAGTTTAACTGCTTCTTCTTGTCCCATTACTCTTTCGTTAAGAGATTTTTCAAGGTTAAGAATTTTTTCTTTTTCGCTTTCAACAAGTTTTGATACAGGAATTCCAGTCCATTTAGATACAATGTCTGCAATTTCATTTTCGCTTACTTCAAGTTTTAATAAAGCATGGTCAAATTTTTTGTCTGATGCTTCCTGCTGTTCTTTAAGCTGTTTTTCAAGAGCAGCAAGAGTACCGTATTTTAATTCTGCAAGTTTATTTAAATCATAATTTCTTTCAGCTTTTTCAATTTCAAGTTTTGTTTTATCAATTTCTGCTTTAAGCTGTTTTACTTTTTCAATTTCCTGTTTTTCAACTTCCCATTGAGATTTTAAAACAGATTTATTTGCATTTATTTCTGCAAGTTCTTTTTCAAGAGCTTTTAATCTTTCTTTTGAAGCCTCGTCATCTTCTTTTTTAAGAGCTTCTCTTTCTATTTCAAGCTGCATAGATTTTCTTGTAAGTTCATCAAGTTCACTTGGCATAGAATCAATTTCTGTTCTTATCATAGCAGCTGCTTCGTCAATAAGGTCAATAGCTTTATCTGGTAAAAATCTGTCAGAAATATATCTGTCACTTAAAACAGCAGCAGAAACAATAGCACCGTCGCTGATTCTTATTCCGTGATAAACCTCATATTTTTCTTTTAGTCCTCTAAGAACTGAAATAGTATCTTCAACTGTTGGCTCATCTACTAAAACTGTTTGGAATCTTCTTTCAAGAGCCGGGTCTTTTTCAATATATTTTCTGTATTCATCAATAGTAGTTGCACCAATAACTCTTACTTCACCTCTGGCAAGCATAGGTTTTAATAAGTTACCTGCATCCATTGCACCGTCAGTTTTTCCTGCTCCTACGATTGTATGAATTTCGTCAATAAACAGAATAATTTTTCCTTCAGATGCCTGCACTTCTTTTAATACAGCTTTTAATCTTTCTTCAAATTCCCCTCTGTATTTTGCTCCTGCAATTAAAGCTCCCATATCAAGTGAGAATATTTTTCTGTCTTTTAAATTTTCTGGAACGTCGCCGTTTAAAATTCTTTGAGCAAGTCCCTCTGCTATTGCAGTTTTACCAACACCTGGTTCACCAATTAAGATAGGATTATTTTTTGTTCTTCTTGAAATAATTTGAATAGTTCTTCTTATTTCAGCATCTCTACCGATAATCGGGTCAATTTTTCCTTCTCTTGCAAGTTCAACCAAGTCTTTTGCATATTTATCCAAAACTTCGTATTTAGATTCCGGATTTTGAGAATCTACTTTTTGATTTCCTCTGATTGTTTTAATCGCCTCTCTAAATTTATTTAGGTCAATACCTAATTTTTGTAATGTTTTACATTCTTTTAAAAGTGAAATAAAAATATGTTCAACACTTACATAAGAGTCTCCCATTTTTTTCATTTCTTCCTCAGCATCTATAAGAACTCTGTTTGCAGCAGAATCAATAGATACATCACCAAGACCGTTTCCTTCTATTTTAGGGAATTTTTCAATTTCTCTTTCAAGTCCGCTTATAATAGAAGAGACATTAAGATTCATTTTTTCAATGACTCTTGGTATTAATCCTTCTTTATTTAGTAATAAAGCTAGGGCTAATATTTCAGGCTTAATACTTGACTGTTTGTATTTTATAGCCAGGTCTCTTGAATCATTTATTGCAAGAATTGAATTTTCAGTAAAAATATTTGGATTCATAATATTACCTCCTAGATAATCATACTAATAAAATAGTTTAAAAAACAGATTAATAATAAATTTTTTTCTTTTTCTTTCTTTCACACATAAGACGTGGTGACTAAAAAAAAAGTTTTAAAATTAAAAAAATTTTTTTAGAAAAAAATTATTTGATTTATTTTTATAAATGTGGAATAATAAAGTATCAGAATAAATATTATAAAAAGCAGGAAGAAGGAGAGATAAATGGGATTTTTTGATTTCTTAAAAGGTAAAAAAGCTGAGGAATGGTTTGAGGTATATTCTCCATTAAATGGAAAAGTTATTCCATTAAGTGAAGTTCCAGATGAAGCATTTGCTCAAAAAATGATAGGAGACGGTTGTGCAATAGATCCTGCACCTGGAGCAATATATGCTCCTGTTGACGGGGAAATAGATATATTTGAAACAAATCATGCTGTAAGTTTAGAAGCTCCAAATGGAATTGAAATGATAGTTCACTTTGGAATTGATACTGTAAAATTAAACAGCGAAGGTCTTAAAAGAGTGGCTGATGTTGGAAGTGCAAAAAAAGGCGACAAACTTATAGAATATGATTTAGATTATATAAGAGAAAATGCAAAATCAACTAAAACTCCTATAATCATCACAAGCATGGATATGGTAGATACTATTGAAGTTGTTGCTTCTGGTGATGTAAAAGTTGGAGATCTGTTAATGAGAGTAAAACTTAAAAAATAGTTTTAATTCTGCTGAGTAAAATAATTTTCAAAGAGACAAGGATTTTATGATTCTTGTCTCTTTTATTTTTAAAATATTATACAAAATTTTAAACTATTAAAAAAATACTTTCTTTAGAAAAAAATTTTTTGTATAATAACAGAAATACTTTTAAATTATAAGGGGTGATAATAATGGCTTTTGATATTGATAATTACAAAAATTCAGATTTAGATTATAAAACTAAAATATTTTTTGAAGATTTAGAGAGATATTTATCTAAAGAAAATGATATGGTGGCAAATCTTGCAAATACTGCTGCTTTTATTTCAGCTTTTTTTGACAATATAAATTGGAGCGGATTTTATCTTTTAAAAGAAAATCAGCTTGTACTAGGACCTTTCTGCGGAATGCCTGCAACAACAAGAATTGATATTGGAAAAGGCGTATGCGGAACTGCTTTTGAAAAAGGAGAAACTTTGGTTGTAGATAATGTATGTGAGTTCCCTGGGCATATTGCCTGTGACATCAGGTCAAAATCAGAAGTTGTAATTCCTCTTGTAAAAAATGGAAAAAAATATGGAGTTCTTGATATAGACAGCAGTGTATATTCAAGATTTTCTAAAGAAGATGTTGAAATTCTTGTAAAAGTTTTAGAAATTTTATATAAATATACAGAATTTGAAAAATAAAAGAAAGTTCTTTTTATTTTTGTTTTTTGACATTTAAAAAATCCTCTGTTATAATCAAATTAAAATAATTATAAAAGAAATGAGGAATAAAAATGAATTTTTATATTAAAAACAATGAAGTAAATAAAATTTTTGATGAAAATGAATTTTTAAATTTTCCAGAGAGTGAAGAGATTAAAAAATTTATTCTTGATAGAAAGCATGCTATGGGATATATAAATGAAAAATATGATGATTTTGTTCTTCTTATTTTCCCTACAAGACACGATATTATCCATTTTGAAATTCATCACAGATTAAAACCTGCTGTAATGGGAATACTTGTTAAAACAGAGGAGGCTTACGAAACTATTTCAGAAAATATAGATGATAAAGACACACATCTTGAATTTTTAAAAACTCCAAATCCGCCTGCTGTTACAGTTGAAATACAGGAAGTTTTTAAAGATTATTACGAAGAACATAAAGAAAAAGTTGAGAATCTCCTTATGAAAATAGGAGCAGTGCTTTTTGAAATTAAAATGTAAAAAATGAAAGGGGAAAAAATGAATTCCATAGAACTTATAAAAAAACTTAGTGATGCCAGAGGGGTTTCAGGATTTGAAGATGAAGTTGCAGAGCTTGGAAAAAAATTTATAGGAGAAGATTATCCTGTAGAGGAAGACAAAATAAGAAATCTTTATATAAATAATATTCCAAAAGAAAAAAGAACAAAGCCTGTTGTAATGCTTGATGCCCATTCAGATGAAGTAGGATTTATGGTGCAGTCAATAGAGCCGAACGGACTTTTAAAATTTATAACTCTTGGTGGGTGGAGCAATCAGCAGATTCCAGCTCACAAAGTAAAAGTTTTAAATAGAGAGGGTGAATATGTGGATGGAATAATTTCTTCAATCCCGCCGCATTTTACATCAAAAGCAGAAGCTGGAAAAGTTACTGATATAAAAGATATGTTTATTGATGTGGGAACAACTTCTTATGATGAAACCGTAAATGATTTTAAAATTGGAATTGGAGCTCCTGTTGTTCCAGATGTAGAATGTACATACAATGAAAAATCAAGAATGTTTTTAGGAAAAGCATTTGATGACAGAATAGGATGTGCTGTAATTGTTGATGTAATGAAACAATTAAAAAATAAAGATTTAGATGTAACTCTTACAGGAGTTTTCTCTTCTCAAGAAGAAGAGGGGTGCAGAGGGGCAGTTGTTGCAGCTCAAAAAGTTATGCCGGATTTAGCAATAGTTCTTGAAGGACCTCCTGCTGATGATAATTTCAGGGGAGAATTCAGAAGTCAGGGAGCTTTGAGAAAAGGGGCTCAAGTCCGTCACATTGACCCTACAATGATTGCAAATCCAAGACTTGTAAAGTTTATACAAAAAATTGCTCATGAAAATAATATTAAAATTCAAGAAACAGTAAGAGAGAGCGGAGGAACAAATGCTTCTAAAATTCATCTTGAAAATGGAGGAATTCCTACAATAGTTATCGGAATTCCTGTGAGATACACTCACTCTCATTACGGATTTATTTCTTATGATGATTATATTGAAACAGTAAAACTTATAAAAGCTGTTGCTGAAAATATTACAAAAGAAATTATAGATAGTTTTTAAAAAATCTGGGGCTCGTGCAGAAATGCAGAAGCCCCTTTTAAATTTATATATTATGCTAAATAACTTGTGCTTGAAATAAGTTTTTTTATTGTTTCAAAATCTTTTTTCAGTTCAAAAGAACTTACAATTTCTCCGCCGATATAAGAGTCAGCTTCTTTTAAATATTCCTCTGCTTTTTCTTTTTCATCAATAAGAGCATAGCACCAGGCAAGTTCAAGTTCAACCCACCCTTTATACTCACCTTTTTCTAAAGAGATATTTAAAACATTGAGAGCTTTTTCAATATCTCCTGTTTTTCTGTAGCATGAACCAAGATGATATAAAATCCAAGTGTCTTCTGAATTTATAAATTTAGCTTTTTCAAAATATTTTATCGCTTCTTTATTTTTTCCCATTTTTGATAAAACGAAACCTATCTGACCGTTAATCCATGTATCATCTCTTCCAAGTTCAACAGCCTTGTAAAAATATCCAAGAGCCTCCTCATATTTTTCTGGATTTTCACTTAAATTCCATCCGATTTCTGAGCAAAGCCAAATATCTTTTCTTCCAAGTTTTTCAGCTTCATAAAGATATTTAAGAGCTTCTTCAGAATTATTAAGTCTTCCGTAAAGATAACCTATCTGTGAATTAATTGTATCTGTATTTCCATCTTTTGTGGCAGCAAAATTTTTAAGTTTTCCTATAGCTTCTTCTGTTCTTCCAATCTCTCCAAGACATTCTGAAATCTCTGAATTTATCCATTCGTCATTTCTTCCTGTCTCTTCAGATTTTTTATAATATTCTAATGCTTCTTCATATCTTTTTAATTTTTTCAAACAAAAAGCTGTTTCAGAAAATATCCATTCATCATTTCTGCCAAGCTCCAAAGATTTTTCTAAATATGAAAGTCCTTCTTCATATCTTTCAAGTCTATTCAAGCAGAAACCTGTTTCAGTATTTATCCATTCATCATCTCTTCCAAGTTTTTTTACTTTTTCCAAATATGGAAGAGCTTCTTTATATTCTCTTATACTGTCAAGCCAATATCCAAGCTCGCTGTTTACAGGAATATCATCTTTCCCCTGCTCTATAGCTTTTTTATAGTATTTAATTCCCTCTTGAACTTCAAGTGATCTTGTAAGAGAATATCCTATTTCAAAAGAAAGCCACCAGTCTTCTCTTCCATCTTCTTCTGCTTTTCTAAGATGAGTAAGAGCTTTTTCAAAATTTTGATTTTGATTATACAGCCAGCCTAATTCTGAATTAATCCAAATATCATCTCTGCCAAGTTCAACAGCTTTTTCAAATTCTTTTAAGGCTTCATCAAATTTTTCCAATCCTTTCAGGCAAAATCCAAGTTCAGAGTGAATCCAGCTGTCATCTCTTCCTAAAGAAATAACATTCTGCAGATATTCATAAGATTTTTCATGTTCTCCAAGATAATCATATGCCCATGCAAGTTCTGACTCAGAATAAATAATTTCATCTTCTCCCTTTGCAAGTTCTCTGGCTTTTTTTAGATATTCTATTCCCTCTTCTCTTTCTCCCTCTTCCAATTTTTTATTTCCCAAATCAGAATAAGTATATCTTAAAAGAACATCTGCATCAGGTTCTTCTGGATTTAATTCCAGACATCTTTCAAAATACTTTTTTGCCTCTTCAAGATTTTTAAATTTTTCAGAAATATCTGACGGGTTTGAATAATAATATGAATATCCCACACGGAAATTCCAAAGAGCTGTATTTTCTCCCTCATCTTTCATCTTCATTAAAACTTCCAGCCCTTTTTCGCACTCGCCGTTATTATTGTATGCTCTTGCAAGTTTTCCAAGAATATCGTAATTTAATTCTTCTTCCGGAAGAGAATTAATAATTTCTATAATTTTTTCATGTTTATCCCTTTTATGGAGCATATCTAATTCTCTTTCAAGATCAGTCTTATTTATAAAACTGTTATAAAGCTCTTCATCATCAACATCAATTAATCTTTCTTTTAAATTTTTATCAGCTTCTTCATTTATATAATGAGAATTTGCATAAGCATATCCTCTGTCATTTTCAATATCATCTTTTAATGTTAAAAATTCATAATCACCCGGCACAAGCTCAAGCCCTTTATCTATTGCATGAAAAGCTTCGTCCAATAAATTATATTTGTAGCAAAGTCTGCCAAGCTGAAGCCAGCCCCAAGGATAACTAGGCTCAACTTCTGTTCCCAGTCTGCTGTATTTAAGTGCTTCGTCAAATCTTCTAAGATATACTAAAGCACAAGAATATCTGTAACACCAGACACCGCTTTTTATTCCCTCATCTTTTACTTTTGCAAGAGTTTTTTCTGCTAAGTCATAATAATCATAGCTGTCCATGTTGTTATATACATATGCTCTCCAAAGGGCAACATCTAAGTCACTGTCCATTTCATCATCTGTATAATTATTTTCTTTTTGTATTTCATCAAGATATTCTAAAATATCATTTAAATACTCTAAATTTTCCAACTTTTCAGCTCTTTCTTCTGTAATAATTTTACTCATATCACTTGCCCCCTTTATTTATAAATTTTATTTATCTGCTTAAAAATATTCTTTCATCTGCTCAAGTTTTACTGTAGATATTTTTGAATTAAATGTTTTTATAAGTTCTGCAAAATTTTTAAATTCACGGTTTGAAAAAACTATTTCTTCTCCGCTGTTCATAATAATTTTGGCATCAACAAAAATCTTTTTCCCCATATTTGTATCATCAAGCACAACTTCTTTTATATATCTTTTCAAATAAGTTTTTGATTTGAATAAAAACGGCTTAATGATTGTGAAATCTTTTTCAGTTACTGCAATAATTTTATAGTTTATAAGTCTTTTCACACAGGTATAAATTCCATAAAGTATAGCTCCAATAAAGAAAATTACTTTTATAATATTTTCGCTTTCAATCCATTTATCAGTTTCAACTAAAAATAATGCTGACACAAGATATACAGCACAAAATCCAAGTATCATATCACAGATAAAAGGATATTTTCTGATTTTGCTTTTTACAACATATTTTCTTTCCATAGACTTTCTCCTTAAAAAATTTATTCTGATTATATTCTATCATATTTATATTTTTTGTCTATTTTTACAAAAATTATTATCTTATTTTATAAGTTTCAGAAAATCCATAGGCTGTTGAAATCACAGCTCCCTCTTCCTTTGTTAAATCAACTTTATCTTTTTCTAAAGCCTGGCATATAACATTATATGCTGAACTTATACTTATAAATTTATGATAAAGTTCTTTCATAATATGTCCATGGTCAATCATATGGTTGACAGCTTTTTTTATCATATAATATGAAGCAATCTGACTTTTATTAACTTCTAATTTTTTATCTTCTCCCATATAAATAATAACTTTTTCAGGATAATTTATATTTGGAAAAGCTCTTTCAGCACAAATTTCAGGAATAAATCCCATAAGTTCTTCAGCTAAATCATAATCTCCAATTTTATCCCCGAAATTTTGAAGCATATCATCTAAATCTTTTTCTGTTTCAACTTTTTCAAACATTTCTGCAGTTTCAATAACAAATTTTTCAATATGCTCTTCATTATATGGATATGGTATATAAGTTTCATCATCTTGAACTGCAAAGAAAAATTGTTTTTTAAGCCCGAAATTTTTTGTATTCCAATTAGAAATATACTGTGTTATAAGTTCACCAAGCTCTTTTATCGGCTCGTCGTTTATACGGCATTCTCCTGTAATATCATCGTTATTTTTTGCTGCAAAAACTTTTATATAGGATATTTTTTGATTTCCCAGATATTTTGGAATTTCATTTTCAATAATTCCCCAAATCTCTTTTGGATTTATTGTATCAGGAACATCACCCATTGCTACAATATCACTGCTGTACATTTTCCAAGAATGAGGACCGTTAAACTCTGTCTTTATTTCTTTAAAAAATTCATTTTTCATCATATATTTTATACCTGACATAATTCCAAAAATAAATCCCTGCTCAGCCAGTGAAAGAGCCTGTTTTCTGTTTTCTCCCATGCTTGCTGAACATTCAAAAATTTCTCTGTCCCAGTTTTCAGAATAAAGATAATAATTTATAACAGCCATATTGCTGTCAGATTTAGCTGTCTGCGGACGTATTGAAAGAGAATATTCAGGAATAAAAAGAGTGTTGTCTCTTATTTCGCTCTCTTCTCCTGTCATCTCTTTCATATTTTCAAGCAGATAATAATTTAAATCTTCTGTTTCTATCTTTTCAAAATCTTTTTCGTTTATATCTGTCATTTGTTTCTCCTTTTATGTTCCTTTTCTTATAGACTTTATAATATATTTTTCGTAAAAAATCAAACATTTCCTTTTAAAATTTTTATTTCTGAATTATTAATTAAAAAATTTATTTAAAAAAATTAAAACTTGATTAAATAAATTTATTGTAATAAAATAAATTATTAGAGGTGTTGAAAATGATAAAAATTAATTATGACTTAGAAATGCAAAAAATTTTAGAAAAATTAAAAGATGAAGAGAGAAAACCTAAGCTTCTTCTTCATTCATGCTGTGCTCCATGTTCTTCAACTGTAATAGAACTTTTAAAAGAATATTTTGACATTACAATTTATTATTACAATCCAAATATTACAGAAAATGAAGAGTATCATAAAAGATATGATGAAATGGCAGAGTATGTAAAGAAAAGAGAATATAATATTTCTGTTTTAGAAGGAAGATATAATCCAAAAGAAGATTTCTTTGAAAAAGTAAAAGGTCTTGAAAATGTACGTGAAGGGGGAGAAAGATGTTATAAATGCTACCGTCTTCGTATGGAAGAGACTGCAAAAAAAGCTCGTGAAGAGGGGTATGATTATTTTACAACTGCTCTTTCTATAAGCCCTATGAAAAATTCTGCATGGATAAATGAAATTGGAGAAAATCTTTCAAAGGAATATGGTATTAAATATCTTTACGGAGATTTTAAGAAAAAAGGAAGATATGTGGAGAGTATAAAAATATCAAAAGATTATAACCTTTACAGACAAGATTACTGCGGATGTATATTTTCAAAAATGGAAAGAAAAGCTGTTGAGAAGAAAAAGCAAGAAGCAAATTAAGAGAACGATTTTTCATCAGCAGGGGGTATTTCTTTGGATACTTTCTTTGTATAAGCAAAGAAAGTATCCATATAGATTATTTTTCTACTGAATAGTAACATCTTTTTGGAGAAATTACTGCTTCCTCTTTTTTTAAATCTTTAAGAGCTTTGTCTACAGCTTTTTTATCTTCACCAAGAGCTTCGGCAATTTCTCCTCCTTTCATTGGTTCAGATTTTTTTAATAAGTCTACAATTTTATCTTTTAATTCCATATTTAATACCTCCATACAAATTAGTTATTTACTATTTTTCTATATTATATAATTTTTACTTTAGGAAATCAATATTAATTTGTAATGATTATAAATAATTTTTTAATGAATAAAGGAGGAACATGAAGATAAAAAATAATAACGACAGATTTTATTCTTTAAATAATTATTTAAAAGAAAGATTTGGGTGCAAAATATACAAGGTATCACTTGACGGAGGATTTACCTGTCCCAACAGAGACGGGAAAATTTCACATAAAGGGTGTCTTTTTTGCAGTGACAGAGGAAGCGGAGAATTTACAGGAGAAAGAGGAAAAGCTATAAGCAGTCAGATAGATGAGCAGCTTGAATTTATAAAAAATAAAAACAGCGATAATAATGTAATTGCATATTTTCAGAATTTTACAAATACCTATGCTCCTGTTGAATATTTAAGAAAAGTTTATTATGAAGCACTTTCACATAAAAAAATTATTGGAATTGCCATTGCTACAAGACCCGACTGTTTAAATGATGAAGTTTTAGACCTTTTATCAGAAATCAATGAAAAATTTTTTCTTTGGATAGAACTTGGATTACAAACTGCAAAAGATAATATTGCAGATGTAATTAACCGTGGATATAAAACAGAGTGTTATATAGAAGCTTGTAAAAAATTAAATGAAAGAAATATAAAATTTGTAACTCATATGATAGCAGGGCTTCCTTTTGAAGAAAAAGAAAATCTTTTTGAAACTATAGATTTAATAAACAATGTAAAGTCATGGGGAATAAAAATTCATCTTCTTTATATTTTAAAAAACAGCAGGCTTGAAAAATATTATTATGAACACCCATTTAAAATTTATGAAAAAGATGAGTACACAGATACTGTAGCAGAACTTATAGAAAGGTTAAATCCTGAAATAGTAATTCACAGACTTACGGGAGATGCAAAAAAAGATGACCTTGCCATGCCGCTATGGAGTGCAGACAAAAGAAGTGTTTTAAATGAAATTCAAAAAAAATTAAAATTAAAAAATACATTTCAGGGAAAGGAGTATAAGAAATGAGTGTAATATCAAAAATGAAAGAGATGCAGGGTGAACTTACAGCAAAAGAAAAAAAGATAAGTAAATATATACTTCAGCATCTTGATAAAATTGTATATATGAATACATACCAGATTGCAGATAAATGTAAAGTAAGTCAGGCTTCCGTTGTAAGATTTGCAAAAAAACTTGGATATTCAGGTTTTCCAGAATTTAAAATTTCTTTTGGAAGAGATATGGGAAGACGTGACGTTGAAGAAAAAATTAATTTTATATATGAGGATATTCAAGAAACAGATGAACTTGATGATTTGATAAAAAAAATTGCATATGCAAACAGCAATATAATTCAAGATACTTATTCAATTCTTGATACAAATACAGTGAAAGAAGCTGTTGAGATTATTAAAAATGCAAGGAAGATTTTTATATTAGGAGCAGGATATTCCGGAATTGTTGCCAAAGATTTCCATTACAAACTTGGAGAACTTGGAATGAATTCTATATGTGAAGCAGATTATCATATTCAGCTTGCAAGTATTTCCACTCTTAATGAAAACGATGTAGTTTTTGTTATCTCTCAAGGGGGAAAAACTGTAGATATTTATAATCTTGTAAAAGAAGCTAAAAAAAGAAAGGCAAAAATAATTTCTGTCACTCAAATGTCATCAAATCCAATAAGAGATTTAGCTGATATAAAAATAAGTACAATAATGGAAAAAAATAATTTCCGTTCGACAGCTCTTTCATCAAGAATTGCCCAGCTTACAATTATAGATATAATTTATGTTGCACTTATAACAGAGAACAAAGAACTTGCAGAAAAATATATCGGCGATGCATTAAAACTTGTAAGTGATTTTAAAATGTAAAAAATATGAAAAATAAAAAATAATTCTTTTTTTGAAAAATTAATTCAAATTTTAAAAATAATTTTGTATTTTTATTTCTTTTTGTGGTTGCTTTTTTTCTATTAAAGTGTTATCCTATTTATATAAGGATAATGTGAATGTTTTTAGGAGGATAAAAATGAGATTAGTAATAACAGAAAAAAATTTTTGTGACTGGGCTGCTGTATATGTGGCAAGAAGAATTTTAGAAGCAAAACCTACTAAAGAAAAACCTTTTGTGCTAGGACTTCCAACAGGAGGAACTCCCGTAAATATGTACAAAAGATTGGTTCAATTTTATAAAGATGGAATTTTATCTTTTGAAAATGTTGTAACATTTAATATGGATGAATATGTGGGGCTTGAACCAAGCAACGAGCAGAGTTATTACAACTATATGCATACAAATCTTTTTGATCATGTTGATATTAAACCTGAAAATATAAATATGCTTAATGGAATGGCAGAAGACTATAAAGCTGAATGTGAAAGATATGAAGAAAAAATAAAATCTTATGGAGGAATAAACCTTTTTGTTGGAGGAATCGGGCCAGACGGACACATTGCTTTTAATGAACCTGGATCTTCTCTTACATCAAGAACAAGAGACAAAGAGCTTACTCAAGATACTATAATTGCAAACTCAAGATTTTTCGGCGGAGATATAAACAAAGTTCCAAAGATTGCTCTTACTGTAGGGGTTGGAACTGTAATGGATGCTGAAGAAGTTTTAATTCTTGTAAACGGTGCAGGAAAAGCAAGAGCTTTAAGACATGCAGTGGAAGAGGGAATAAATCATATGTGGACAATTTCAGCTCTTCAAATGCATAGAAATGGAATTATTGTTTCTGATGAAGATGCAGCTCTTGAATTAAAAGTTGGAACTTACAGATACTTTAAAGATATTGAAAAAAATAATCTTGATACAGATAAATTAATAGCAGATTTATATGCTGAATATAAAAAATAATAGAATTAAAAATTTAAAGGGCTGTTAAAACAACAACAGCCCCTTTATTTTTAGAATGATTTTTTTAAAATTTCTAAAATTTCATCAGCAGTTAATTTTTTATATCCACCTTCCATAATTACAGTAGAATTTGCAATAAGTGGAAGCATTTCTTCCACAGCTCCAATCTCTCTTAAAGTTGTAGGAATTTCCATCTCTTTTATAAAGTCAGAAAGTTTTTCAATTCCTGCAAGAGCAATCTCCTCTTCAGTCATATCTTTTCCATCTACTTTCCAAATTTTTTCAGCAAATCTTACAAATTTATCTAAACCATATTTATAGATATATTTATAATATGGAATAGATACAATAGCAAGCCCTATTCCATGAGGGCAATCAGTATAAGCTCCAACTTGATGTTCTATCATATGCACTTCCCAGTCTTGTGTTTTTGATAATCCTGTAACTGTATTTAATCCAAGTGTTGCACACCACATAATATTACTTCTGGCTTCATAATCTTTTGGATTTTTAACAGCTGTCCTTGCACTGTCAATTAAAGATTCCATAACTCCTTCAATTACATAATCTGTAGTATTGTTATCATCTCCTGAAAAATATTGTTCCATAAGATGTGAACGAGTGTCAAATATACCGCTGACCATTTGATTTTTAGGAACTGTATAAGTATATTCAGGGTTTAAAATAGAAAATTTTGGATAAACTTCAGCAGGGAAAACTCTTCCATTTTTTAACATTTTTTCTTCATAAGTAATAACAGAACCTCCGTTCATTTCAGAACCAGTTCCAACCATTGTAAGTATGCTTCCAACTGGAACTATTTTATTATCTACATTTTTAAAATTAATCCAGTATTTTTCCCAAGGTTCTTCATCACAATAAGCTGATACAGAAATAGCTTTAGAGCAGTCTATAACAGAACCTCCTCCAACAGCTAAAATTAAGTCAACACTGTTTTCTTTTACAAGTTTTGCTCCCTCCATCATCTGTTTGTATGTTGGATTAGATTTTATTCCAGCTAATTCAACAACTTTTTTATTAGCAGATTTTAAAATCTCTATAACTTTATCATAAAGTCCATTTTTCTTAATAGAATTTTTTCCATAAACTAAAAGCACTGTCTTTCCGTACTTTTTTAATTCTCCCTCTAAATTATTAAGAGAATTTTTTCCAAAATAAATTTTAGTTGGGTTGTAATAATTAAAATCAAATTTCATATTGTTTCCTCCTTAAACCTTATAAGTATCTGTTACATAAAAAAATAGATATTTATTACTATTTTTTTAATCTTTCTTCGTATTCTAAAATATTTTTGTCACTATTTTGAATTTCAATCTCTCTTGAACTTCTTGCATTTTTTTTATTTTTTCACTTAAAATTTCATATTCTTCTACTAAAATTTGTTTTCTAGCTTTGATTGTGCTGTCTCCCTCTTGGAATAATTTTACATAATCAATCAGGCTTTCTATAGAGATACCTGCCCCCCTCATACATTTAATAAATTCTACCCAGTTGCAGTCTGTTTCTGTAAAATCTCTGTTTCCGCTTTTATTTTTTCCAACTTTTGGGATAAGTCCTATTCTTTCATAATATCTTAATGTATCTGTAGAGATATCATATTTTTTACTAACTTCTGATATTGTCATTTGTCCTCCTATGCTTTTTTTCCCATTTCATAAGCTTCCAAATAAGCAGGGGTATTTTTTACATCTCCTTTTTCAGTACTTCCGCTTCCTAAAATAATTCCTTTTTCTACTGTTCCCTCCATACAATCTCTTGTAAGTCCTCTTATAGCTTCTACTGTTGAGTTTAAATTTGCTTTTTCTGAATCCCAGGCAGTAACCATTATATACACTTCTTTATTTAAAAGTTTTGTATATACTGGAACTAATCTATCTATAAAAACTTTCATCTGACCACACATAGAATAAAAATAT
>ENA-OPVT01000224-OPVT01000224.1-human-gut-metagenome-genome-assembly--contig:-NODE-224-length-46014-cov-3.113253_pt1 | contig 46014 bp, 29 predicted proteins | sample MGYA00241499_ERZ501990 | MGnify/ENA primary metagenome ERZ501990 (study PRJEB25962, sample SAMEA2042104) | human gut metagenome | biome: human gut; feature: human-associated habitat; material: faeces...
CTGCTGCATAAACAAGATGTTTTAGTTTCATTAGTCTTCTTCTTTCTTGATTCCGAACTCAGTAATCACGAATCCGGTATTCATACGATATCCAAAGATAATGAGTTTTTCGTCATTTCCATTACTGTCCTTGACAATATGGTAATTTGTGGATATTCCAGGAGCAGTGTTACCTGAATCTCCGCCGATGATTGCAGAGTAGTCAGGATTATGGGATTCTGCTGCCTTGAAGTTTTCCATGGCCTCTTCCGCATTCGCTCCCTTGGTAAGGTTATAGACGTTCAGAACCGGAGTTACCTTGCTTGCGCTTCCGAATTTCGCAACACATGCCATGAGGTATCTCTCCTGGTTGAATGTGAACATTCTGGCAGCTACGGATTCTTTAGGAAGAATATTGTCGTCCAACGGCAATGACGCCCCGCCAGGGGTGACGTTCTCGTCTGACAATGTTACAGGAAGGCGGAGTCCGCTCCACAGATACTTGTCGGTATCCTCGATCCTATAGACATATGTGTTGGCTGTAGCATTGGCATTGCTTGCGAGAACCGTCGGCTCGCTGGTGGTCTTGTGATTCGTGACTTTTATTCTGACAAAATCCGTCCCTCCATTATCTCCGAAGAAAATGTAACCGTTTCCGTTCTTGTCAATGTTGCCTGAGATAGCGTCACCGTGTCTTTTCGTAGTACCCGGTATATTGGTGAAGTTTCCGATTACCTCAGGCTTGGAAGCAGGAGTTTCATAATAGTAAATCTTCAATGGTGATGTGGCTCCACCTGAAAGGGACGCAATGTAGATATGTCCGTTTGCGAGGAAACCGCAGTTTACAGGGAAGATTCCGCCCTCAACTCCTGTCATATCAAGCTCTTGCGGCTCAATCTTGCCGGCCTTCAGATCTTCATATTTCAGGACATAAGGAGGAGACCTTCTTACTATAAGCACGTGCTCGCCATCGAAGTCGGCACATCTTGAAATACCTCCAGCTACATCCGGTAACTTGGCGGCATCCAGGAACTTGTATTCAACAGGTGTTTCAAAGTCTGCTCCAAAAACAGGGATACGGCGCTTGATGGTCATGAAATAGTCAGTGTATCTCTGATGGTTCTGGATTCTGATGACCTGAGTCTTGCTTGCGATGCCTTCCTCCATGGAGTAGTCATAAACTGTTTCCGTGATTTCAGCACCTTCAGACACAGTGGCTTCTACGCGGAGCTTGTCGAAAGGAGAGTCCTTGTCCAGTTTCGGGAATGTGATTTCCTTCTTGTCCTGGTTTATGGTACCTTCCACGACAGTGTTTCCGTCTGCACCTGCATTGAGAATCTTGATGGATATAAGTTGTGTCTCATACGGGTACACCTTGTTCTCAGGCAGTTTTTCCTCACAGGAAACCAGCATTGACGCTCCTGCAAGCAATACGCCTATCTTGAATATGAGATTTTTCATAATCTGTTCAGTGTTAAATGATTATAATTCGGTAGGCCATCCCTCGGTCTGAGTGAGCTTGTAACCTCTCATTTCATAGTCGCTGATCTGGTTCTTGCCGATCGGACAGAGATAAGGATTTACATTAGGGATGTCCAGATATGGCTGTCTGCCGAGTGTCTGAGGAGAGTAGAAGAATCCGTTGAGGGATGCTCCGTTCTTTCCGTCATAGACAACTGCCTTGCCGTCAGCATTGACTACACGGATTTTCTTGATATTCTCAGCCTTGAGCTCTTCCGGAAGGTCTGACTGGAAGTTTACCCAAGTGCCCATAAGCAGGTCAGGTCTTGCGTCTGTGTCCATGTACTCGAGCTTGCCCCATCTCCTGAGGTCGATGATTCTGGAGAACTCGAATGCGAATTCCATTCTGCGCTCGCGTCTGATTTCCCAGAGCAGAGGAGAGACTGTAGCGTCTCTTGAAGGGTCCGCGTTCAATGAAGCCAGGTCCATGGCAGCTGTTTTGGTTACGCCAAGCTTCTTGGCTTCCGATGCGATAGGACGATTTCTTATGGCATTGATACTTAAGTCAATGTCAGCCTGTGAGACACTTCCTTCGCCGAGATCAGCAAGCTCCGCCTTGGCCTCGATCCAGTTCAGGAGAACTTCTGAATATCTGAGGACAGGGTAGCCCGTGACGTTCTTTTCTCCCTGGAATTCCGGAGCAGGTGAAGCGCCCTCTTCATCCAGATATTTGAGAGCTGAACGAGGAATGAACTTGGTGACATACAGATACGCCGACTTGTTCTTAGGGGTAACCTTGTTGAAGAATGTGCCTTCGAATCTCGGGTCACGTGTCTTGAGCAATGTGCTCAATGAGAAATCCTTCGCATCGCCCACTGTAGATGTCTGCCAGTCCTTGCCGTCAGTACAGATGAATGACTTGATGAGGTCGAGAGTAGGTCCGATGTCGGTAGGCTCGTTGGCGTTGCAATATGAAGCCACACAATGCGTTATGCTCTGGGATGCATTGTATTTCCTGTAAAGGATGCACTCTTTGCTTGTAGTGAGGTCTTCCGAGCCGAACAGGTTGCGGAATTCTTCCACAATGGCGAATTTGCCGCTGCTGATCACCTTGTCCGCAGCCTCGGTCGCGAGGTTGAAGAATTTCTTGGCGCGGGCTTCGTCCTTGTAATAGTATTTCTGCCAGCTTCCTTCATAGAGAGCCCATCTGCTGACAAGCGCAGAAACTACATATCTGTTCACGTTTCTGGTGCCGTCGTTGAGGCGTACATTCTCCATTGCGAACTTGAAGTCGTCATAGACGTGGTCCATCACCTCGTTGCGCGGAGTCCTGTCCTTATAGAGTTCGTCCAGCTGGGTGTTCAACGGTGCGAAATCATAGTAAGGAACGTCTCCGAAGACATTGACAAGTCTCGCATATTCGAGGGCTCTGAAGAATCTTGCAATTGCGAACCAATGGTTGTACTGCTCTTCATTCAGTACGTCTTTCATGCGTTCCTGAATCCTGTCGGACATGATATTGGCCTTTCTTACCCATGCGAAATTCCATGTAGGGCCGGTATATTCGCTCTGCCATTCACCGAGGTCAAGGCTGGTGCTTTCCTTGCTTATCGGCACTGTTCTGGTGAACTGGGCCTGGGAGGAAAGTCTTACTACGTCATCACTGAACGCGTAGTTGTTGCCCGGAGCATATGCTGTGGTCCAGCCGACACCATATCCCGGGAAGAAGTGTCCGTAGAAAGAGTGGGCATACAGCCTGACGCTTTCTTCGCTTTGCCAATAACTGTCATCCTCTGCAGTTGTCAGAGAAGGACGGTCGAGCACTTCGCAGCTTCCGAAAAGGATTGCAAGAGCTGACAATGTATATAATAATCTGAATTTCATTGTATTGTATGCATTAGAATGATAACTGTACACCAAATGAGACTGATTTGAATACAGGTGTTCCTGTACCGGTACGTCCCAGGTTGTAATTGTTTGAATCTGTGAACATCGAGTAACCTGAAATTGCTTCAGGGTCGATAGGCAGTCCTCTGAGGTGGTCGAAGGTGAAGAAGTTTTCGAGGGAAACATATACCCTTGCCTTGCTTATCTTCGCTTTTGAGAGGACTTTGGTCGGTACTGAATAGCCCAATGTGATGTTCTTGATTCTCAGATAGGCCATGTTCAGGAGGTACTTGCTCTGAACCTGCATTCCGAAACCGGAGTCGGCACCGCCGAGGTTCCATGCACGTGGATAGAATGCGTCGGTATTGTCCTCTGTCCAGTAGTCTTTTGTGAATGTCTTAGGCAGACCGCCGTCCTTGGCATGGTAGCCAGGAATTGCAAGCTGTCCTTTACCCCAGATTTTTCTCTGTCCGATGCCCTGGAAGAAGATGGAGAAGTCCACGCCTTTCCAGTCTGCGCCGAGACGGAAACCGTATTCGTAGCGAGGTGTTGTGTTTCCGATAACTACGCGGTCACCAGGATTGCCGTTCGTGCCCTCACCAGGAGTGATGTATCCGTCGCCGTCCACATCCACGAATTTCACGTCGCCAGGTGCGAAAATGACCTTGTCGCTGTTCTCGAACTGCACCTGATATACAGGGTATTTCGCTGTCTGTCTGTGGGTTGTGCGGGCTGTGCCGTTGTAGATGACAGTTATCTTCTCTATCTGTCCGTCTGCGCCATAGACGAAATCGTCTTTCTGGAACAGTCTGTCGGTAACATAACCGTAGATGTCACCATAGCGTCTGCCGGTAGAGTAAGCGTTTGAGAGAAGCCTGTTCTCCCAAGGTGTAGCCCAGTCAGCACCTTTGGTGATGTCCGTGACAGCATCTGACAATGTGGCCATACCATTGATGCCCAAGCCGTTGCTGAATCTGAATCCCCAGTCGAGAGCGATTTCCCAGCCTCGTGTGCGGAGGCTTCCGTAGTTGCCTCGAGGTGCGGTTGTTCCCAATGTTGCAGGAAGACTCTCACCCGGAATAATCATATCTTTCGTGTCTCTCTGGAACCAGTCGAATGTTATACCGATCTGATTCTTCCAGAATCTGAGGTCGGCTCCGAAGTCCAGAGTCTCGATTCTCTGCCAGGTGATGTCGTAGTCCACCAGTGTCGGTGTGCCGTACTGTGTGACCTTGTTTCCTGAGCCGTCAAGCCAGTTTGACTGGGACTGTGAAAGGGTGGAGACATAGAGCGTATTGGCTACAGACTGGTCTCCGATACTTCCCCATGATGCCCTGATCTTACCGAAGGAGAGCACAGGCTCGATGCGTTTCATGAATTTCTCATTGGTGAAAATCCAACCTCCTGAGAATGAAGGGAATGTCTGCCATCTGAGGTGCGTAGGGAATTTGGAAGAACCGTCGCGGCGGATATTGGCCTCGATGAAATAGCGGTTGCCGAATGCGTAGTTGATACGTCCGAAGAAGCCAAGCTGTGCATCCCAGTTGGTGTTTCCATCTACGAACTGGTCGCCGGTGGCTGTCTTGAACTGAGGGTTCGACAGGTTCATCAGGTCAGTCCTGCGTGCAGATACGGACTCCCATTTTGTAGCTACCCTGTTAAGACCTGCCATAACCTTGAAGTCGTGCTGTCCGCCTGCTCCGAACTGGCGGTGATAGGTGGTGTAGGCATTGACAGTGTTGGTAGAACTTGCGTATCTGTATCTCTTGATGTCTGTTGCTGTTGCATTGGAGAAATACTTCTGTACAGGGAAGCAATATCCCGGCATTGCACCGTCAGCAGCTGCATCTACAATTTCTCCGAGTCCGTTGACATAGATTCTGCTGCCGTCTTCCGCGAACCACTCGGTAGGTGCATACCACATCTGGCCGCCTTCGAATTCAGGTGTTGATGTGTTTTCTTCCTGTGTCCTGTGGTCGTAGGTGTAGTCGAACTTCACATCCCAGTGCCTGGTGATGTTAACAGTCGCTCCGAGATTGACATTGATATATTTGTTCCTGAGGTTGTTGGTATTGGCAGCGCCTATCTCGTATGATGCCTCACGAAGGTTGTTTCCGTTTTCCTTGACCCCGATAGGGAAGAGCGGGCTCCATCTGTAGAGATATAGCCACGGGTCGGCTGTCGTGGTGCCCATTCCCGGATATCTCTTGTTCCTGTCTGAGAATATGGAACTTGCGCGGAGGCTGAGGTATTTGTTGATGTTAGAAGTGAGGCTGATGGATGAGTTGTATCTCGTGAAGTCATCATGCTTTGCTGTTCTGGACATACCGCTCTGCTTGAGGTAGCCGAGACCTATATTATAAGAGGTCTTGCCTGAGGTGCCGCTTACGGACAGGTTGTGTGTCTGGCTTGGTGCCCAGTCGCGTATCATTGCATCAGCACCGTCATAGACGCGGTAACCATATTTGTTGACACCGTCATAGTACCAGTCACGTCCATATACTACAGGGTCGCCGTTCTTGACTTTTCCGCCATAGAGCTTCTGCCACTCGACAGCCTTTTCATAACTCTCAGGACTGATTCTCCAGAAACCTCCGGCAGGCATTGCAGCACCCATGTTCGTATGTGCGTCAAGGGTATATTTCAATGCTTCGAGACCTCCGAATTCGATAGGTTTCGCTCTGTTCTGCCAAGAGAAGTTGTCAGAATATGTCACTTCGAGTTTCTCTTTTCCGACACCTGTCTTGGATGTGATGAGGATGACACCGAATGCAGCTTTCGCACCATAGATGGAGGCGGCTGCCGCATCCTTCAGTACTGAAATGGACTGGATGTCGTCCGGGTTCACCATCTGGATACTTGGAATTTCCACATTGTCCAGGAGAATCAGAGGGCTGTTGTTTCCGGATATGGAACCTATCTGTCCACGGATATTGATGATAGGGTCTGAACCTACTTCACCGGTAGGGATTCTGATATTCACGCCTGGAACTGAACCCTGAAGTCCACGTCCTACGTCCGCTATAGGTCTGCTGTCCAATGTCTTCTGTACATCGACCACTGCTACTGAGCCTGTGAGGCTGGCTCTTTTCTGGCTACCGTATCCGACAACTACCACTTCCGAGAGCAGCTCGCTGTCTTCTTCCAAGGTCACTTTCAAATTGGCGGTCGCCTTCACTTCCTTGGAAATGAAACCGATGGAAGATACTTCCAATATGGCTCCGTCGTTTACTGTTATGGTGAACCGGCCGTTCGAATCGGTGAATACACCGTTCATCGAGCCTTTCTCCACAATGCTTGCTCCTGCGAGAGGTTCACCTTTGGAGTCAAACACTTTTCCTGAAATCTCCACTTTGCGGGATTGGGCGGATGTGCTGGCAGAAATTGACGTTACTGCCGATGCGAAGCAGTCGGCTCCGCTCAGGGGCAACATCGTCAAAGCGGCCAATGCTGATAGAAAACAAGTCCTCCTTGTTTCGTGCCGTCTATGATCTTTAGTCATAAGTTGTTGGTTATTAGAAATTATGTATTAGTCATCTGCATAAAAACCGATGATTTGGCTAAGTTAAAACATTTTAATAAAAAAACAAACACCAAAAGTGTTAATTTTGTATTCTGGAACGTATATAATAGGAGATTGTTATGACAGATGAGACAGTGACCCTGCTGCGCGGATGGGCAGAGAAATACAATGACGCCTGCTACTTTCAGGAGGACCCGATAATATTTCCGAAGCGGTTCGTGTCAATGCTCAGTAGCGGCAGCAGCTGCCTTGCCGATGTGGAAATCGCCGCTGTATTCGCAGCGCATTTCGCGTGGGGGAGAAGGTCAATGATAGTGCGCGACTGCCATCGCCTGTTCGATGAAATGAACTGGAAACCATACGATTACGTGATGCGCGGACAGTGGAGGGACGAGCCGGTCAGCATACACAGAACCGTCAAATGGTCTGAAATCGCGGCAATATGCGCAAGACTGAAAGACCTCTATTCGGAACGAGAAAGTCTTGAAACATTGACAATTCCCCAGTTCCGGACATTGGTCTTCGGGCAGAAAGAAGACAAGAAGGCGCCGAACAAGAAGATCAATATGATGCGACGCTGGATGGTCCGGAATGACGGCAGAGTGGACCTCGGAGTCTGGAAGGACATTGACCCGCAGACATTGCTGATTCCTCTGGATGTGCACGTGTATCAGCAGGCCTCGGAACTTGGCCTGACAGCCCGTAAACAGAAGGACATCACTACGGTAGAGGAAATTACGGACGCCTTCAGGGACATTTTCCCCGGCGACCCGTGCAAAGGTGATTTCGCGCTTTTCGGTTACGGAATCGACAAGTAAACAGCTAATAACGCAAAGCTATGCCACAAATGTATGTAATATCAGGATGCAATGGAGCCGGCAAGACGACCGCCTCATATTCATTGCTCCCGGAAATGCTCAAATGCAGCCAGTTCGTGAATTCAGACGAATTCGCCAAGAGCCTTTCGCCATTCAGTCCGGACGCCGCATCGATTCAGGCCGGCAAGCTCATGTTGCTGAAAATGAACTACTTGTTCAAGCGTGGCGAAGACTTCGCGATAGAGACGACATTGGCCACACGCAGTCTCAAGAGGACTATCACCCACGCGCACGAGCAAGGGTACAGTGTCACGATTCTGTATTTCTGGCTGAATTCTCCAGAGCTTGCCGTGGAGAGAGTCCGCGCAAGGGTTGCGGCAGGCGGGCACAACATTCCGGAACAGGTGATACGGAGAAGATATACTGCCGGACTGCATTATTTTTTCAATGTTTACAGAACATTGGCCGACAGATGGATACTTGCGGACAATTCCAAGATACCTTTCAAGGTGGTCGCGGAGGGCTGGAAGGGCATTCTCAACATAAAAGACGAAGAAACCTACGGTATAATAGAAAAGAAGGCCGCGGAGGCCCAAAACTATTTCGACAATGATAGCAAATAAGGAATATTATTATAACACATTCAAGGTCAATGACATTGACCTGAAATCTCTTGTGACGACGGCACTCTCGCACGGCGGGGACTACTGCGACCTGTATTTCGAGAACACCTCGGACCAGGTCTATCAGCTCATGGACGGGAAGGTCACGTCTGGCGGTCTCAATATAGATTACGGTGTGGGAATCAGGGTGTTGTGCGGTGAGAAGACCGGTTATGCCTACTCTGAAAGTACGGAACGGAAAGATATGGAAGCGGCTGCGCTTGCGGCCTCGGCTATTTCTCAGGGCTCTGCTGTCACGCCACGTGAAACCAGAAGCGTGGGGGCCACGTACACTTCCCAACAGAACAATGGCGGCCGCCTAGTCAGGAGACTTTATCCGGGACATCCGAACCCGGCGGCGGACCGTTATCCGATACTGAAAGACTGGAGGGAAGAGAGTCCGTCCGTGGTCGTGGGATATCTTGACCGTCTGGAAAAGGCCATCAAGGCGAAGGACAGCAGGATAGTGAGCATAATGTGCTTTCTGAGCAGTCAGACAAGCGATTATATGATGTACAATTCTTTCGGCGAACTCAAATACGAAACACGTCCGCTGACCACCGTTTCCGCCATGATTGTGGCTGACAACGGAAAGCGGCGTATAAAGAGAAATGACTCCATCAGTCTTCGTAAGGGCGCGGAGATGCTTACAGATGAAGTGATGGAAGAACTTGCGGCCAGTCTGACGGACGGCATTGACAGTGCCTTCGAGGCAAGCAGGCCTGAGGGCGGGCAGATGCAGGTGGTGATGGGGGCGGGTGCTTCTGGCATTCTGCTTCACGAGGCCATGGGACACGCTTTCGAGGCTGATTTCAACAGAAAAGGCCAGTCCATCTTCTCGGACAAGATGGGGAAGCGGATTTGTCCGGAAGGAATCAATATCGTGGATGACGCGACCATCCGAGGTAACCGCGGCTCCCTGAATTTCGACGATGAGGGCGTGCCTGGACAGAGGACAATGATGGTCGAGAACGGAGTGCTGACCTCATATCTGCACGACCGGATCAGCGCGAAGTACTACGGCGTGGCCCCGACCGGCAACGGAAGACGTGAAAATTTCCGTTCAAGTCCGATTCCGAGAATGCGCGCGACCTATATGGAAAATGGCAATGCCGACCCGGAAAGCATCATTGCTTCGGTTTTCAAAGGCATCTATGTCAATGAGTTCAGCAACGGGCAGGTGAAAATCGGCGAAGGTGATTTCACGTTCTTCGTGCAGAGCGGCTTCCTGATAGAAAACGGAAGGCTTACCAGACCTGTCAATGATGTCAATGTCATAGGCAACGGTCCCCAGGCGTTGAAGGATATTGTCGCTGTAGGCAATGACTGCAAGCTGAAGGATGCCGCATGGACTTGCGGAAAAGGTCAGTCAGTGCCGGTTTCGTGCGGAATGCCGACGGTGCTCGTGAACAATCTGATAGTGGGAGGAGTGGCAGATGAATAATGAATTCGAGATGAAAGAAAGTTTGGACTTCGCGATCAGTGGTGCGGAGAGAGAAATTGCGGACAAAAGCGTGCAGATGGCCCTGGATGCGGGTGCATCGGCAGTCATGGTGTCATTGGACAAGGCGAAAACCGAGATTTATGCCTTGTTGGACGGGGAAATCGACAATATCAGGCAGACTGGAGACAGGTCATTGACCTTCAACATCTACGTTGACGGCAAATACGGCACTTTTTCCACGAACAGGTTCGAGGAGGAGAGTCTCCGCGATTTCCTCTGCAAGGCAGTCGAGACGGTGAGGATGCTGGTGGCTGATCCGTTCAGGGGATTGCCGGACAAGAAGGACCTTGCCACGGATGCTGTCAATGGTGATGAGATGGGGCTGTGCTGGTATGGTTATGATTCAGTTACGCGTGAGGAAAAATTGGAGATGGCAAGACGTGTCTCCGTGTTCGGGGAATTCTCTGTACCGTCTTCTGACAGGAACTGGCGTGTGGTATCCGAGGAGGTAGAATACAACAACACATTGTCAGACACCTACTTGACAAGTTCTGACGGATGCCGTTGCCGCCAGACGGAGACTTCATTCGAGGTGAGCAGCCAGGTTACTGTCGAGGACAATGAGGGAAACAAATACAGCGGCCTGTGGTGGGATTACGGTGTGAGTCCGGAGAAGGTCCTGTCTTCCGAATGTGGCCGCAAGGCTGTTGAAATGGCCGTGATGCAGATCGCTCCTGTCAATGCGGACAAGGGCAAATACACGATGGTGGTTTCACGTCTGGTCTCAGGCCGTCTTCTCCAGCCGGTGCTCAATGCATTGAGCAGTCTGTCCGTCTATCAGAAGTCTTCATTCCTGGTGGATGCGCTGGGCAAGCAGGTCTTCAGCAAAGGCTTGAATGTGATGGATATGCCTCTGGAAAAGGGCAAGAGCGGGGCAATCCTGTTCGAGACCGACGGGCGTGCCTGCAGGAACCGGGAGATTATCACTGACGGCGTTGTGAAGGAGAATTTCACGAGTATATACATGTCCAGGAAGCTTGGCATTCCGCCGACTTCCAGCTGCCCTAACCGCCCTGTCCTCCAGCCGTTTGTCTCCAAAGAACTGCTTGGTGGGGAGCGTGGAGGTGAGCTTGGCGTTGAGCGTAGTGGTGGACATTGTGGAGTTAGTGGTGATGGGCTCGACGGCTCCGGGCTTGGTGGTGATTGTGGAGGTGTGAGTGGTGCTGGGCTCGGTGCTGTAAGTGGTGGCGGACGTGGAGTTGAGCGTGGCGTTGTGAATGGTGGTGGTCGTGGAGCTGAGCTTGGCGAAATGAGTGGTGATGGGTTCGGTGCTGTGAATAGTGGTAAACGTGGAGTTGAGCTTGGTGTTGCGAGTGGTGACGGACGTGGAGTTGAGCGTTGTGAAACGAGTGGCTCCGGTCTTGGTGGTGATTGTGGTGAAGTGAGTGGTGCTGGGTTCGGTGCTGTGAATGGTGGTGAGCGTGGAACTGAGCTCGACGGTGGACTTGGCGCAGAGCGTGGACTGAAGGCGGAATCGTTTGTAAATGAGATCGCCCAGCAGGATATTCTGGAACTCTGCGGAAGCGGCATCTTAGTCACGGACTTCAACGGCGGCAACTGCAACAGCGCCACCGGCGACTTCTCCTATGGCGTTTCCGGCTTCCTTTTCGAGAACGGCAAGATAACCTCGCCGATCGACAGCATGCTCATAACCGGCAACATGACAGACCTCTGGAGCAATCTCCTCGCCGCCGGCTCCGACCCGGTCCCTGGAATGAGCCGTCAGGTCCCGACCCTCGCCTTCAGAGACGTCACCTTCAACGCATAAAATCATAAAGTGTGAAAATCTCGGTAGCGCGATTCATCCGTAAAACCCCGCCTTTTTACGGACAAACTGTAGATTCCGGGTCAACCAATATCAGTAATCAGACCTTCAACGCATAAAACCGGAAAGTGTGAAAATTACACGTAAAACATCACGGAAAATGTGAAATTTATGAGGGTTTTTAGTGCGGATTATGTGAAAATCTCGGTTGCGCGATTCGTCCGTAAAACCCCGCTTTTTTACGGATGAATTGTCATTTTGACTTGCTTGTCCGTAAAACACCCCCATTCTCCGGACAAATTACTTTATATTCTACAAATTGGCATTATTTGTGGAGTGTGTAGAGCGTTAAATAAACTGTTCCTATGAATGTTAAGACATATTCAGAAAAAGAGAGACGCTGCAATGCGAGTTTTCTGTCAGCTGGCCCATATTGGCACGCATATACTTCTGGAAAAGAAACGCCGTTGCTATTCTCTTGTACTCAAGACTTTGCATTTGCCATGAATGTCGTGGCCCAAGCATCAAACGAGTTCAAAGGTGTAACAATCCTCGCCTTTGAAATATTGAACAATCATTTTCATTTCGTGTTGTCCGCAGAAGAATCGGAAATATTGGAATTCTGGAACTATTGCCGCAGGCGAATAGGGCGGTTCTTTCCGTCTGCAAAAGGCATTGACTTGTCACTGAGGCAGATAGAAGCCCTCTCGTCATTGCGCAACTGTATCATTTACACAAATCGGAACGGATATGTTGCTGATCCTTCTTATACGCCGTTCAGTTACCCTTGGGGAACGGGAAGATGCTATTTTCTTGATGCTCCAAGTGGAGTCAAGTTCTCTGAAATGAAGTTTGATGATAGAAGACGAATCCTTCGAAGCCGTTTTCCCGGATTGCCGAATGACTGGGTGGTTGTCAATGACTATGTTTCTCCATTTTCGTATTGCGCAGTCAAGTTTGGCATGGCTATGTTCCGAGATGCGCATCACTATTTTGCGATGCTCAGCAAGGGGGTAGAGTCATACTCTGAGTTTGCTGCTGAACTGGATGATGGCGAGTTTCTTACGGATGCAGAACTGTTTACGCAGATAACGAAGTGTCTGAAGCAGAGTTATGGCGTGACTGCTCTACATGACTTGACACGTCCACAGAAACTTGACCTTGCAAAGAAATTGCACTATGATTTCCGTTCTTCCAATGGCCAAATCCGCCGTGTACTGGCTCTGTCTCAATATGATGTGGATGCTCTGTTCCCACTTTCGTACTAGTTTTTTTGACAACTAACTGCCAACTTGTCTGTAAATTATTCCATTTTTCTGCGAGAGAAGTTTTCTGGGCGGAGTTTGTAATTCCTGATTTTGGTTGCTTTGTGAGGTAGCTGGCATCTGGAAAATTCAGGTAGCGGGTGTCTGGGAAATCCGAACTGCGTCGGTCTGTAAACCTCAAGCCACGTTTGTCCGTAAGACCACAGTCCACATCTGTCCGGAAGACCCTACCTCGCGTTTGTCCGTGAAACCCCGCCTTCTTCCGGATAAGTTATTGATTTTTAGTAACTTGTCCGTGAAACCCTGCCTTTTCCCGGACAAGTATTCCATTGTTTCTAAGCGGCTGAATACAGAAGCGGTTTTCACCATAAAACTGCCCTCGTCCTGCGTTTAAGGTCGCAATTTGTGACCTTAAACATTATTCCTTTGTCAATTGAAACCGAAAATCATCTGGAAAGCGTTCAATATTGCGTTTAACAGCCTGATTGAGAACTTTAGCTTCTACACCATATAGCGTTGCCAAGTCTTTATCAAGCATAACCTGCTGTCCTCTAATTACTTTTATTAGCGGTTCGATATTATCCACGGCAACCAACCGATCACAATTTGTGACCAGTTCTCAGTTCTCAGTCTTTTCTGTTATATCTGCCATATTTATGTCCATTTTTAAGGTCACAAATTGTGACCTTAAGCACTCTTCCATAGCCATGCGCTTCGTCATTCCCTTGCGCGGTCTTCCGTTACATGAGACGTCACCTTCAATGCATAAAACCATAAAGCGTGAAAATCTCGGTTGAGCGATTCATCCGTAAAACCCCGCCTTCTTTCGGACAAGTTGTTGATTTTGAATAACTTATTCGTGGAATCCCGCCTTTTCACGGACAAATTGTATATTCCGGGTCAACCAATATCAGTAATAAGACGCAAACCAATTGGATTACCCTTTGTTGATTCTTTCTACCAATTCGTCAGGTGTAAGTATCTCCATCTTTGAGAAGCCAAACCACTTCTTGCCCAAGTCCTTGATAGATGCGCCAATGTGATAAACATCATCATCAATGCAGAGGAAGCGGTCATGTGACAATCGGAATGTTTCAACATCAACCGGTGCATATTGAGCGTTGTGGCGGTCAATGTCAAGCTGAAATTGACGGCTTATCTGTTGAGTATATATAACCGCAGAAACGCCTTCTCCTCTTTTATCAAGCAGTGTAAGTACAGTCTCGTCAACATAGTTGTCGATAAGGACAATACGTTTCTTCGCACTTTTAATCAAGTCGGACACGAAAGTATAGGCATCATAAATTTGCCCATTGTAGAACACACCTTGCTTCGGTTTTGCATTGCCCTCATCCAATCTGCGGAATACTTCTTCTATACGTTTGTCGGATTCTTGCAAGTGTTGTTGCATTTCCAATTGATGGTACTCCATTGTTGAAAGACGTTGGAAAACTTCTGCATTTGTCACCATGAAACGTCTCATTGCAACAAATGCATCCATAATTCGTATGCTTACACGAATTGAGGTTTCACTTCTAAGAACAGTGGAGAGCATAGCCACTCCCTGCTCCGTGAAAGCATATGAACGAACTGTTGAGTGCTTCAAACTATTGAACCAATCACAATTTGTGACCAGTTCATTCATTTCTTCCTTAGTCAGTTGAAAACGAAAACGTTCAGGAAATCTCTCCATATTACGTTTTACAGCTTGATTTAACACCCTGGTTTCCACTCCATAAAGTTCAGCCAAGTCTCTGTCTATCATAATCTGCTTTCCACGAATAGACATTATTCGACTTTCTACAGGAGTGGTAACTACGACTTCATCATTTTGTAACTGGTCGCAATTTGCGACCAGTTCTCCTTTATCTTGATGTTCTATATTATCTGCCATATTTCTATCTTCATTTTTGAGATCATAAATTGTGACCTTAAACGTGTTGTTATTTATTATTGCATGCAGCTGTGGTTGTACTTTTAGTAACCGTTTGACTCGTTGCTATGAGAGGTGTCCGTCAATCTTGGCACTGCAGCATCGCCTCCGGTGCAATCTCGAGTATCTTGCACAACTTCGCCGCCATCTTCAATGTGGGCATAGCCCGTCCGGTAACATAGGCATTGATTCGGGATGGGGAAACCGACATTTTTTCTGCCAACGCCTTCTGGGACATATTCTTGCGGATAAGCCCGCCCCTTATCAGTGACTTGACAGATCTCCGGTTTTTATGTTCGTCCAGTCCGTCATCAGTCTGGACACTGCTCTGGTTTTTATAATCATCTCTCACATTCCCGTCGCGGAGTATTCCGTAATTCCGGTACGAGTCGTAGCCGTCCACAATAGTTCTGGTATGACTGTGGCAATTCTCTTCGCGTGACTCTGCCAAATATCCGGAACACGGCTTGCCGTAGGAATCATTGTCAGTGCCTATAGCAAGCAGTTCATTTCCGATTTTGCGGATCTCATTGACAATCATTAACTCCCGCGATTCTGACGGACGCTTCATTCCGCTGGAATATGCGGCCAAAAGACTTTGCTGAATGCCGAGTCTTCTTGCTACTGCGGACAAGTTCAATTCCGGATGTGAAAGCAGAATCCTGGATATGCCTTCCGGTTCAGAATTGTCATATTCGAAGCTTTCGTTTGAGATGTCCTCGTTGAGCGAATACCAATGTACGCCGTCATCCTCGATTACATAATCGTCTCTGTTTTCCGCATTCAACAGATTACGATAGTAAAGAAGTGACTGCCACAATGTCCTCCCGTCATCGAACTGAGCATATATTCTGCTTCCCTCGAACCATATCTTCTTGATCCGCATAGCTTGCCTCCCTTATTTTCCTTACAAAGTTAGGATATATTTCCATATCTATAATACAAAATTTAGAAATTTTCGCAACGAACAGATTTTCCGGCCGAAAAAACTTTCCAAAATTATCCGCGTTACAGGCAATCCGGAGCACGATTTTGCAAATTTGATTGAAAATGAACCAAATATGAACTTGACGGGGGGGGGTAAAAAACTATAAATTTGCAACGTTTTTTATAAGACGTTGCTGACGTTTTCGCTCAGACACTTCCTTGCCGGACAGAAGAAACGGCAGGTAAGTGTCGCATCGTGAACATTGGTAAGCCTCCCACGCCTGTAGTATAGTATCCGCCAATTCCGGGAGACATTGGCGCATAAGATCATGTACTGATGAACAAGACCAATGAAAGACAGGCATATCAATGCCCCAAAATCAATGTCATCCCCATCAATCTCTCCAACTCCTTCGCAAGTGAGGGCAGTGGCCTGAAGACAAGCATAAACGGCTGTGGAAACAGGCGATTCTGTCGGAGGTGACGCAGAGTAGCGTGGCACTTTACTTTAATCATCAAAACTGCAGAAACTTAATATATCGATGTTTGAAGACTGGAGCATTGAAAGTCAATTATATGCGTTTATGAGGTGTTAATTCGAAAACTTAACTTCGTTCAATATCGCACACCATTTCCATATGCCTTAGTTCTGACGGAAATGTTCATTGCAAATGTATGCAGATTCATTTGATCTACCAAATACCAGTAAATGCCATCGTATAAAATATTGAACAACTAAATGCTGTGTTTTAACCATAGCCGTCCTTTCTCCATAATTAGGACTGCTTGCTTCTGAAAACTGATATATAAGGTTAGTTTATTCGTAAAATCGTTGTATTCCTACCAGCAAAAAGTTAAAATTAGAGACTGATAAAAAGGTTATGTAATTTACTGAAAATGAATCTGTTATATAAACGTGGAAGGGTATTTGTTTTTAGTGGCATTGGGCTTGTACTCTTTCTTTTAAACGGCTTTTATGCGAGTGCACAGCATGTTTCCTTTTCTACCAATGCGGTTCAGTGGGCAAATCTTGGAACAGTTAATGCCAATTTTGGCGTAAGTGTGTCTCGCCATTTTTCTATTGAGGCGGGAGCCCGATATAATCCTTTTGCATTTCATAAACCGTCTGGATTAATGATACAAAATAAGCAGACTACAGCGTATGCAGGTATGCGTTGGTGGCCGTGGTACGTGTTTTCTGGATGGTGGATTTCAGGAAAGGCTCAATATTCTAAATTCTCTGATACTGGGCTATGGCGTTATGCCCTGAATGAGGGTACTGCAGTCGGATTAGTTTTGTCAGCAGGATACACATTGATGGTCAGTAAAAGGGTTAATTTGGAGTTTGGAATTGGAGGATGGGGAGGAAGGAATCTGAAACACACTCTTTACCATTGTCCTTTATGTATGGAAATAAGGGAAAGCGGGCCGCAAAATTTTATCAGTATAGATGACATCTCAGTCTCGTTTATGTATATGTTCTAGTGTGTTTTCCAAGACTTAAATTATGAAAAGGTCGTTTGCATTTATTGTATTTCTAGTATTGGTCGTGGCTTGCAGCACTCAAAGAAAGCTGCAGAGCCTAATCAAAGGAAATGCGGAACAAGTTCAATTGAAACTTGGAGAGGAAGCTGATTTCTTGCCTAAAGTTGATACCACATCAAGAATATCTCATGATACACTCAAGGTGAAGGATGATGAGGGTAACGAGATGATACTGATGAAAGCAGTGAAAGATGAGGAAACAGGAGAGATGGTGGCTGCCGAGGAATTGGCACCTGTCACTGTTACGGCCAGATTTAGAAATGTTGCGGAACGTAGCGGCAAGGTGGATTTGTCATTCCAAGTTATAGTGCCACAGTCAATGCGTGATAGTCGTTGGCAGCTGAGGTTTAATCCCGTAATGTATGTGCTGGGGGATAGTGTGAGTCTAGAGCCTGTAATCATTACTGGTTCTGCTTACAGGAAAGCACAAATGCGAGGATATCAACTTTATGACAAGTTCGTTTCCCGAATAGTGCAAGACTCTACCAAGTTCATTAATGTCAGGCAATTGGATATCTTTCTGCGACGCTATATCCCATCGGTATATTCTTATAAGTCGGATACATCATATGTTTCTGAAAAGGAATTTTATTCTGCATATGGACTTAGTGAAAGGCAAGCAGTCGAACACTACACAAATAAGTATGCCAAAGCTGCCAACGAAAGGAGAAAAGCGCGACAAGAAAAGATGTATCACAAGTATGTGAAAGTTCCTATCGTAACTGAAGGTATTCGCTTGGATACCGTCATGACCGGAGATAATGGAGATTTTATATACAACTATGTCCAGACTATCAATTCGCGCCCGAAATTAAGAAAAGTAGATATCATTCTCAGTGGGGACATATTGGAGCATGATGAATGTATTTATAAGATACCATCAAGTAAGCCATTGACTTTTTATATCAGTTCCATATCAGCCTTTGTGGATGAAACCGAACACTATCTCACTAAAGTCATATCCAGACGGGCGACTGCAAATACAGAGAGTAGAATTGACTTTGAAGTTGCTAAAGCGGATGTGATTGAGGGATTAGGCAACAATAAGTATGAAATAGATATTATTAAACGCACTTTGGCGTCTCTTGTCGAGAATAGCACATATGACTTGGATTCAATAATCGTCTGTGCGACAGCTTCACCAGAGGGTTCGTATAAGGCCAATGCAAGTTTAGCCCAGCGGCGTTCGGAATCTGTTTCTTCTTATTTTGGAAGATTTGTGAAACAGTATCGTGATTCTCTTATTACTGAGCGTGGTGTCTTTGCTGAGATTGGACATGAAGAATTGAGCGATGGCTCGGACAGTTTGGCGGACATTGTCTTTACGCCAAGATCGATACCGGAAAACTGGAAAGATCTTTATGAGATTGTTGATAAGGACATGGTAATGAACGATGGTCTAAAAGAAGAGTTCAAAAACATATGTGATGTAGAACCCGATTTGGACAAACGCGAGCACCGCCTGCAGCAATGCCAATTTTACAAGTATATGAAAATGAATATGTATCCGCTATTAAGAACAGTGAAGTTTAATTTTTATCTTCATAGGAAAGGCATGGTGAAAGATACTGTACATACGACAGTAATAGATACTATATATATGAGAGGAGTACAGGCCTTGAAAGATATGGATTACCCTTTGGCGCTGTCCCTTTTGTCATCTTATTCTGATTTTAATGCGGCTGTGGCTTACATGGGATTGGAGAGAAATGCTACGGCATTGAAAATATTGCTGACATTGAAACCTGATGATAAAATCAATTACCTGCTTGCTGTGCTTTATTCGAGGTCCGGCGATCTTAAAAATGCTGTTGAGCATTATCTGTTGGCTTGCAAACAGAATCCATCATATGTCTTCAGGGGAAATCTTGATCCCGAAATATCGGCTCTTATAAAAATGTATAATCTTAATTCACAGGAAGATGATGAGGTGTTTAAATGATTTGTGGTCAAGCAATAAGGTGATTTGTGTCACAATATTATTGTCGCTATCGATTGTATGTGGTTGTGAGGACACATATTTGGATAAGATGTGGAAGAGCAACGTCGAGCATGAATCCTCGATATCTTCCAATTCGGAACGCATAGCTCAATTGCAGGCACAATGCGATACAATCAACAAGAATATCGAGTCTCTTAGATTACTTGTTCGCGCTATTCAGGAAAATGATTACGTGATAGGTGTTGAGATGATTGAAAACGGATATCGGGTTCGTTTTCGGAAAGGTGGTTTTGTCGATGTGTTCAATGGCGCTGATGGAAAAGATGGCGTTGACGGAAAAGATGGTGCTGACGGAAAGGACGGTGAGAATGGAAAAGAGGGTGCACCCGGAAAAGATGGGGAGGATGGAAAAGATGGTGCGCCAGGGAAAGACGGAGAGGATGGGAAAGACGGAGAATGTGGTAAGGATGGTCAAGATGGCAAGGATGCCGCTGCACCGTTTTTATCAATGAAGCAGGGTGAGAGTGGCGTATGGTATTGGATGTTGGATGGAAAGTTTATAGAAGATAAGGACGGAAATAGAATCCCTGTTTATGGAGACAATGCGAATGTCCCCCAAGTCCGTATAGATAATGGCAGATGGCAGATATCTTATGATTCTGGTAATACGTGGAAAGATGCAGGTCCGGCGGATGGACAGAATGGAGATATGATATTTGGCAGCATTGATATAAACACAGCAGATGTAATATTTAAGTTATCTGATGGAACTTCGTTTACGCTGCCGAGATGGAATGGCATTGAGATATCTTTAGATATTGAAGGTGATGAAACTGGAGTTGAGCCTCGAAAGGAGATACAGATTAATTATCATCTGAATTATTCGTCGGATGAGACAATTGTGACAGCCGCCTCGGATGGGAACTATCGCGTAAATGTTCAAAAGAAGGACAATGTATCCGGTAGGATTATCATTACAAGCCCTAAATATTATGAAGATGGACATGTTTCGATAATGGCATCTGACGGAAGCGGATATTTTGCGATAAAAGTGGTAAATTTCTATAAGAGGGAATTGTTTATCACGGGCGATGCTTACACTATTCCTCCGCAGGGCGGTTCGATTACGATTCCGGTAGCAGCAAATTTTGAGTATGTGCTCAAATATAAAGAAGATGTCCAGTGGTTAAGATATACGTCAACTCCAGTTGCTGCTGTACGGAAGCAGAAGATTGATTTGATTGCAGAGATGAATAAGTCTTTCGAGGAGCGCAGTGCAGTCTTGGAACTGTATGCGAAGAATGACCCGTCTCATCCTCTTAAGGAAATGAATATTACACAGACGGCTGCGATATGGCGACTTGGACGAAACAGATATATGCTTAATGCTGCTGCGTGTGAACTAAGTACTTATGCTGAATCTACTTCTGGTCTTGTTGTCTCGTGTGATGAATCTTGGCTGAATGTGATAACGGAGACTGAGGACAACATACACTGTTCAATAAAAGTGTCGGTTAAAGACAATGATACCGGTGTCATGAGAAGTGCGTCTGTTGTGTTTAGAACAGCAGACGGAGAAGATGAACTTGGCATCATGAGTGTCTCACAGGTGGCTTTGGGTGAAGAAAACCCGGATGATATGATCGTTAAGGTGAGATTGAACTCTGTCAACTCATATAAATCAGTGTTGCCTATATGTGGACAAGTTGACTGTTTTATTGATTGGGGTGATGGCTCTGAGGTTGAACATGTAGTGGCAGATTACCCGTCTCATCAGTATGAAGAGAGTGTAAAGGATTATGTCGTGCATATATCGGGAACAGCCTCTGCCTTGAATTCTTCTGTACGATATTCTCCTAGTGTCTCGGAAGTGGTACAATGGGGAAACCTAGGCATTAAAAATATGCAAGGCGCTTTTGAAAACGACTATCTGTTGGTTAAAATTGCAGGGGATATTTCGGGCGCATTTTCAGGTGTCGATAATTTTAATGATGCGTTTAGGGGTTGTGCGTTTCTGGAGTCTATCCCAAAGGATTTGTTTGCTTCGGCAATTAATGCGACGTCTTTTCGAAGCACTTTCTATAAATGTGTTTCTTTGAGGAGTATCCCTGAGGAGCTATTTAAGAACTGTGGTATGGCTAATGATATGACGGAGATTTTTGCTGATAATGAAATAATAGAGATACCTGAAGGATTGTTGGTCAACTGTTCTCGACTTAAGAATGTTGACGCAATGTTCCGTCACTGTAAATCTATTAAATCAATTCCTCAAAAATTATTCTGGAATTGTCCGAAGATATGTGGGGTTAATGATCTGTTTAAAGATTGTGCTAGTTTGGAGAATATTCCCGAGAAGTTTTTTATGGCAAATTCAGATATTGAATCTATGGTTACTACTTTCAGCGGGTGCAGCTCTTTAAAATCACTTCCTGCCGATTTGTTTTCATACTTACCCAACTTGAAGTGGTTTTGGCAGACCTTCTGCTTCTGTTCTGCATTGGAAACCATACCTGTTTCAATATTTGACAACAACAGAAAGATACAGGATACTCAGGAAATGTTCTTTTGTTGTGGCCTTACAGGAGAATCACCTTATACTGTCATTGAAGGGAAGAAGGTTCATTTATATGAGAGGTGGATGTATCCGGATTGGTTTTATCCTATATCTAAAACATATAACAGGGCCTTTACTGGAAATAATTTTGTGGATCAGGATTCTATGCCAGAAAACTGGAGATATTAACTAAATATTAGTAAAAAATGATACGAAAAATTTGTTTGCTCCTGTTAGGAGTCATATCTATAGCAGCTTGCAGCACTGATAAGATTATTGATGAGATGAATAAGGCCAATCAAGTATTGGACAATAGGGTGAAAGACAATTCTGACCGTATAGAAGCGCTTGAGACATTGTGTTCGCAGATGAACTCCAACATCAGCGCCTTGAAGGTCCTTATCGACGCTCTACAAGGTCAAGATTGGGTGAAAAGTGTCACCCCTGTTACTGATGGCGTTGGTAATGTCATCGGTTATACCCTTGAATTTTCAAAGAGCGGAACTGTCGTCATATATAATGGTAAAGATGGTCTGAATGGAAAGGATGGCGTTGATGGAGAGGATGGCAAAGATGGTGAAAACGGAAAAGACGGAAAAGACGGAAAGGATGGAGAAAACGGCAAAGATGGAAAGGATGGAGTTGATGGAGACAATGGCAAGGATGGCAAGGATGGAGAGGATGGCAAAGATGGGAAAGACGGCTATACTCCAAGATTGGAAATACGTAAAGATGCTGACGGTTACTATTACTGGACTATTGATGGAAATTGGATGCTGACCTCAGATGGTGACAAGATTCTCGCGTCGGGTAGGGATGGAGTTACACCGCAACTTCGCATCCAAGATGGTTTCTGGGAGGTCTCATATGATGGAGGTGTCAAATGGGATCGCCTTGGAAAGGCTACAGGTAATGATGGCACTTCATTTTTTGATGATGTGAACGTGTCTGATGATAATCTTTCACTGACTCTTTCAGATGGAACAACATTGGTGTTTCCTAAATATCAACGTCCGGAAATAACATTCAGCATTGGCGAGAATGGTACAGGTGCAGCTTCAGGTATAGAGGTCGTCATCAAGTATATTCTAAAATCCAAATCATCAAATACGTCCATTACTGCTACTTCTGATGGAAGCTATTCTGTCAAAGTAGTCAGGGATGACGATTCTTCGGGAAAACTGATAGTGACTCCTCCTGCTCAATATACAGATGGATATGTCAATGTTCTTGTAACTGATACATATGGGTATTCCCTTTTGAAAGTTATCAATTTTCATGAGAATAAAATTATGTTTCCGGAAGGGTTGGAGTATAGTATTTCACAGGAGGGGGGAGTGCTAAGTATTCCGATATCAATGAATTTTGACACGAATATTAAATTGGATTCAGATTGGCTTGCAATTGCTCCGAATACAAGGGCGGCGATGAGAGATTCAATGATTGTCGTATCTGCATCTAGGAATGAAACGTTCGGTAGCCGAAAGGCGGTTATTAATGTTTACTCAAAGACTAATGATTATCAACCCTATGCTGAAATAGTCGTCAATCAGTCATCGGCAAGTTTCTCTATTAGTCAGACTAAATTTGCAATGCCTTATTTGTTATCGACAGTCAAGGCTGATGTGTTTTCCACATTGGGGTTAAAGGTAAACGTAAACTCCGGTGCTGAGTGGCTGACTGTGGACTCGGAGAAGACCGGAGAGAATTATGTCCTGACTATGTCGGCATCAAAAAATGATACCGGATTGAAACGTAACGGTACTGTAACCTTGTTCTCGGACGGTAATGAACGACTCGGCTCGATTCAGATTATTCAGATGGCTGAAAAGTCTGACTCCCCGGAGGACATGGTGTTTACTGTCAGGGCTAATGTCCCGAACGAATATACATCGGAACTGCCTCTGGATGGAGAAATTGACTGTTATGTCGATTGGGGGGACGGGAGTGTGGACTACTATGACTCGAAGCCTGTGAAGCATAAATATCCTTCGGAATATCCTGCGTCCTATGTGGTGCGGATTTCCGGCAAAGTTACAGGTCTTAATTCGGAGAATATAAGTATGGCGTCCGTAATAGAGGTGAACCAATGGGGAAAGACAGGGCTGAAATATTTGCGTCATGCTTTCTGTAACAATCCAGCTATTGTGAAAGTCTCCGGATGTAATGACGATGAATTCATAAATGTTGTCGATGCGTCAGATATGTTTTCCAATTGTTATAATCTGGCGGAAATAGAAGGACCTCTTTTCTCCGGATGTGCAAATTTAAACAGTCTGTCAAGAGCTTTTGGGGACTGCCGCTCATTGAAAGATATCCCGGCAAATCTTCTTTTCGGGTGTGGAAAGTTGGAGAACGTGAACGGCATGTTTCAGGGGTGCATTTCGTTGGAATCAATCCCGTCTGGGCTCTTTAGGAATTGTGTCCAGTTACGGTATGTTAGTACAACCTTTAACGGATGTAGATCATTGTCCACAATACCTGAGGGATTGTTCAAGTACAGTCCTGATATTGTTGAAGTTAATTCGTTGTTCGGTGAATGTTCATCATTGGTGTCCGTCCCTGTGGACATTTTTGACAATAACAGAAAAATCAATTCTATGAATCATCTGTTTGCCAGATGCGGCAATGTGCAAGGAGAGTCTCCATATACCCTGATAGGCGACAAGAAGATACACATGTATGAACGAAATCAATATACGGACTACTTTTCGTATATCGGAAACTTCCAGTGTGCTTTCGAGTACACTACGTTTACAGATTTTGATGAAATTCCGATTGAATACAGATAAGAAACTAATATTTTTTAACCAAACTAGTTATGAAAAATGTATTGAAAAAAACTGCAGCATCCTTTGCTATTGCATCGATGCTTCTTGTGACATCCTGCAAAAGCTATGACAAGGACATTCAACGTCTGGATGGTCGCGTTGACCATCTGTCAGAATTGATTCAAACCGGAAATGTGTCGCTGACATATATTCCGAGCAGATTGGATGGACATGAATCTGTGCCGTATTATGTTGGCGGGGACAACGTGTCAATAGGTGATTTTACATTGAAATACGATGTCGTGCCAGCCGAGATTGCAGATGAAATAATGCAATCCTGGCAGAAATGCTTATCTGTCAAGGGGGTTTATACCTCGACGAAGGCAGAAGCGGGGAATTTCATATCGCTTTCGGTAAAGTCTGTGTCTGCCGTTGACGGCGTGTTGTCCGTAGTTGTTTCCGGAAATGACATCGATGAGAAGTTTTTCGATGGAAGCATATCTTTAGGTGTGAGTCTGCAAGTGACATCTGGTAGTAATACAATTCGCTCTGAATACGTTGGGCTTGAGCCTTCCACTCATTATGTCGGCGAGACTGGGAAGGACATGGGAGAAGCTGTGAATATTGATGGAACATTATGGGCTCCAGTTAATGTGGGGGCGACATCTGAAGATTTGAACGGAAGTTATTTTACATATGAGGATGCAAAGACAGCTTGTCCTAACGGATGGAATACGCCGTCTAAATCCGATTTGGAAAATGTGTCCAGACATTATTATACATTGCCTGATATGTTTGGATATTATCTCTCAGGCAGTGCAGATTATTCATCTGGAGCAAATTCAATCTTCCTGCCGGCAGCTGGCTTTAAATTGGGTGGTAAAATATTGAATGTGGGACAGACTTTTTATTGGTCATCCACAATGGGAGATGATGACCCTTATTATTTGGGTGCTACAGGAGGTGATCCTGTGGTTATATCAGGGCCTTATGCAATGAATGGATTGCCTGTCCGTTGCGTCAAGAAATAAGTAGAATATTATACCAAGAAAAAGCGCGCTATGAGAAGAATACTGATATGTGCTTTTATAATTGCTGCCCTGCATGGTTGCAAGCGCTATGACAAAGATATCAAGCGTCTGGAAGGCCGCATTGACCATATAGAAAACACTGAGATAAATTCGCTCAGCCAGCAAGTGGATGCGATAAACAAGTCGCTACCGCAGCTTCAGAAGGCTGACGAAGAACTCAGGGGTTATATCACTAAGATTCAGGAGACCGCATCGGAACTACATAAGTCAATCGGGGAGACAGATGAGAAGATAGCAAAGGTTCGCGAGGATCTGGAAAGGGCGATAAGTGATGCGGAGGCTGGAGATGCAGCATTGAGGGAAGAACTGTTATCTGCGCTGAGAACCGCGAAGTCTGATATCCTTTCCCAACTGACTGCAGCAAAGAGTGACATGCAGGGTCAGTTGGGTAAGATAGAGGAGACGATATCCGCTCTTCAGACGAAGGATGCGGAACTGGAAAAGAAAATCTCGGAACTCCAGGCATGGACAGGTGGCGAGATTCAGAAGTCAAAGGATTGGGTGACTGCCACATTTGCCACACTCGAGCAGTATAACTCGGTTACGGCCGAAATTGCCACAATACGGCAGAGTGTGGAATCCTTGAACAACTCGCTGTCAGCGCTGGAAACTAAGCTCAAGGAGACGGTTTCCAAAGAGATAGAGTCCGCACTGGAGCCGATACGTGATCAGATCTCATCGGACATCGTGAGTGAAGTCACAGCGTCATATATTACAGCCATAAGCAATGCAAAAGCTGAAGTCACTGAGGCTTACAAGGCAGAAATCGCGTCCTCAATTGCATCATTGGAGAGCTCGCTTAAAAACTGGATAAACAGCGCATTGACAGGCTATTATACCATCAATGAGACCGATGCGAAAATGTCGTCATTGAAGACAGATTTGGAGATGCAACTGAGATCCCAGAAGACATATCTGGAGAGCCTGCTTGAAAACCTTTCAGACAGCCTGTCTGTGGGAATTAAGGATAATGCAGCGCTGATTGAGTCAGTGCAGTCCAGTCTTGCTTCGTTGAAGAAGACTCAGGAAGCCAATGCTGCTGAGGTTTCTGCATTGAAGAAAGAACTTGCAGAGTCAAAGGAAACTATGACTGAGGCATACAATAAAGCAATAGATGCCGCTATCAATGAACTTGGCGGAAAACTCACATCTGATATCAAGTCTGAGATTGAGAATGTGAACAAGCTCATTGATGCGAAAATTGCCGAAGTGGAGCAGGAACTGGCGGCTCTGGATGCTAGAGTGAAACTGTTGGAAGAAAGTATTGTATCCATAAAGGCATCGCTTAAATCCATTATGGAGGAGCTTACAGCTATGAAAGATCAGATTTCGAAGCTTGTCAGTAGGATTATCTCCATATCCCATGTGCCGACATTTTACAATGGAGAGGAGATTGTTCCTTACAAGTTGAATGGAAATGTTCCAGTGCCCGAGAATTTCACCATAAGATTCGAGGTGGCACCGGCGAGTGCTTCATCTGAGATTGCAGATGTGTGGCAATCGGCGCTGTCTGTGAAAGGAGTATATACAAAGGCTTCTCTTAAAGGAGTCGGTGACTTCTTGCAGATTCCTGTAGTGTCAGTGTCTGCTGAAAGTGGTATTCTGTCCGTGACAATGTCCGGAGAGGGTATTGATGATGCATTCTTTGTCGGGAATACAAAACTGAATATCAGGTTAAAAATATCCAGCGGCTCCAGTGAAGTGCTGTCGGAATATGTCGGGATTCAGCCGTACAAATCTTCATCAGATTTGGATTACTATGATAAGAACGGCGTTTATCAAGGACAGGCTGTTGAGATTGACGGACTGATGTGGGCTCCTGTAAATGCGGGGTCGGACAGAACAAATATATATGGCGAATTATATAATTTCAGCGAGGCGGCCGAAGTCTGCCCTTCAGGATGGCGCCTTCCGACAAAGAATGAACTATTTTCATTGTCCAAGAATCATGCATCATCATCTTCAAATGGCGTTTTCGGCTTTGACTTTTATGGAAGCGCATCTCCGTCATCTGATAGGCTTAAGGTGTTTTTTCCTGCCGCTGGACAATACACAATGGGCAACGTTGTAGACAAGGGAAGCCGAGGTTATTACTGGTCATCTGATGAAGTGGCTGATTCAAGCCCTTCATGCGCATATGGCTTGACTCTTTCCAACGGAGGCTCGGTCGGAAGCCTTGTCGCCAATGTTGACACGAAGAATTCTGTCCGCTGTGTTAAGGGAGAGATGAAACCAGGTGGAACGGAACCGACGGTTGGGCCGAATGACTATGTTGATGCAAGCGCCAAAAATTGGGGAGAATCCGTGAAAATTGGAGACCTATATTGGGCACCTGTGAATTGTGGAACTACAGAATCGAATCTCTATGGAGAATACTATTCATATAAATCGTCAGAGACAGCATGTCCATCAGGCTGGAGGCTTCCGACTAATTCGGAACTTTCTTCATTGTCAGAACATTATTCGAGTATGGTTACATATAGGGGCATGAAAGGGCGCTGGTTTTCAGGTGCATCTGCTTATTGTTCATCCGGTGTCCCAAAGGTGTTTTTCCCTGCGGCGGGCTGCAGTGGAAGAGATAAGGATGAGGGAGGCGAATATTGCTCTTCTTCAACCTATAATGATCCAACTTGGTACTTTGAGTTTAGAGTCTTTCTGAAATTTGATGATAAAAGTGTGAGCGATAATCAGATTCTGTCTTCGTCAAAAGAAACATATTCTGTCCGTTGCGTTAAGAAATGATACTAGATAGAAAATCCCGGTCCTGCAATCAGTGGAACCGGGATTTTCAAATATGTTATGATAGGTTATTATCTGTATTCGTTCTCTTTGTTGAACTTGCCTGGCCAGAGAGCCTTGATAGTGTGCTTCGGATCGGCGTCGTCCTTCAATTCGAATTCAATTGTGTATTTGCCGTCACCTGCATCCTTGATGGTGATTGTGCCTTCAGTTGCAGGAACACCGCCGGCCTCATAGCCGTCTGAATCGAATGTCATGTAGCACCATGGGTCCTTGAATGCTGCGAAATCACGATGTCCCGGACGGAACTCTCCGATGGTAGGGTTTGACGCATCCTTATGAGTTGTGAATGTTCCGACAGGACTTGAAGCATTGGCAGCAGCTACAACCGAGAGGTAGAATGATTCGTCAGAAGTATGGTTGTTCACGATAATTTCATACTCGCTGTAGTCATCATAGCAATAGTGGTTCATGTAAGAGAAGATATCAACTGTCTCATTGAAAATCAAGGTCTTGTCCTCGTGGAGAATACTGTTCCAGTCGCCATCAGGCAGGTTAGGAGAGTTATCCCTGAGGTTCGCTTCGCCCATAGGGAACTTGCCCTTGATGGAAACTCCGTCCTCTGAAACACAGTCGATGGTGATTTCATAGTTGTCCCCGCTTCTTTCCACCGCCCTTCTGGATGAGTCCGTAGAGGACAGCGGTATTGGTAGGTTTTACTTCCATACAGTAGGTACCTGCGTAGAGAGGAACTCCCATGAGGTTATAGTATGCTCCAGGCATGTATGTCCCCGCCTATTTACGGACAAACTGTGGATTCTGGGTCAACCAATATCAGTAATAAGCAGATCCGCTCATTCTGCATACGGGACTTTATTCTTGTGCATTATCCTGATCCTGGTTGACCGTCGGTCGCTTGACCCACGGTTGCGCGATTCGTCCGTAAAACCCCGCCTTCTACCGGACAACTTGTTGATTTTGAGTAACTTGTCCGTGAAACCCTGCCTTTTCGCGGACAAACTGTGGATTCAGGGTCAACCAATATAAGTAATAAGCAGATCCGCTCATTCTGCACACGGAACCCGTCCGTAAATGCCAGGCATCACATGAGGTACTTGCTCATGTCTTCGCCACGGCTCTGGGCCTCGCGGATTTCGGTGGAGGAGATATCCACGATCGGCGCATCGAGAAGCTGGATGTGATAGATCTGCCGGTCGGCATCTTCCAGGCTGAACCGTTCCGCTCCGGAAAGCGACTCGTCCAGGACGTAGAAAGCGGGGAAGTGCTTGCATTCGTTCATGAGCGCTGCTCTCAATGCATTGATGTCGAAGCCCTTACGCGGATACACGGCTACACCGTATTCGGAAAGGATACGGGGAAAGTCACGCCATTTGTGTATGGAAGAGAGGTTGTCCGCGCCTATGACCAATGTGAAGTCGTTCTCCGGCTCACGTCGCTTGAGCGCATCCAATGTGCGGATCGTGTAGTGCGGAGGCTCCATTTTCAGTTCAATGTCATCCACCCACACGTTCAGTTCAGGATGGCGGCGGACAGCCTGGACAGCGGCATTGTACCGGTCCTGTCCGGAACTTGCATCAATCGAGTCCTTAAGCGGATTTTTGGGCGATACCACCAGATAGACCCAATCGAATTCCTTCTTTACGGTAAGGTATTCCATTATGGCCTGATGACCGATATGGAGCGGATTGAAAGAACCGGCGTAAACGGCAATGCGCATGATCAAAAATTATTGTAGGAAGTCGTCAACCACTTTTTCAGCTTCGGCATAAGCTTTCTGCAAATCATCATTGACAAGAATATAGTCGAACTTGTCAGCGTAAGTCATTTCCTCTGAGGCCTTTGCAACGCGCTTTGCGATAGCTTCGGCGCTGTCGGTACCTCTGGCGACGAGCCTCTTCCGCAGTTCTTCCACTGACGGGGCCTGGATGAATACTGACAATGCCTTGTCTCCGAAGTATTTCTTCAGGTTCACGCCGCCCTTCACATCCACGTCGAAAATGATGACATGGCCCTTGTCCCAGATTCTCTGGACCTCTGACTTGAGCGTGCCGTAGAACGAACCAGCATAGACCTCCTCGTACTCCACGAACTTGTCTTCCGCTATCATCTTGCGGAACTCGTCTGCCGTAAAGAAGTGATATTCAATGCCGTTGCGCTCCTGTCCGCGTGGCGCGCGGGAAGTCGCCGATACGGAGAACTCCATCTCGGGATGCAACTTGAGAATGTGACTCACAATAGTGCTTTTCCCGGAACCTGACGGGGCTGAAAATATGATTACTTTATTGCTCATTCTGATAATTGTTGGATTCTGACGCAAAAGTAAGCATTTTTTGCTTAACTGCCCGTAAGTTGGTAACTTTACCGGACAAACCAGCTGAAAAAGTAGTTAACCATTCATCGGACACGAAAATTTATGAATTCAGACAAATACGTCATCGGCATTGACTTCGGCTCAGATTCGGCAAGAGCGGTCATTGTGAACTGCGCGGACGGCTCGATTGTCGGAGAAAGCGTCAGTTTCTACAAAAGATGGAAGCAGGGACTCTTCTGCGATCCGTTGAAATCACAGTTCAGACACCATCCTCAGGATTACATTGACGCGATAGAGTCGGCAGTGGGCTCGGTCACTTCCGCACATCCGCAGCAGGCTCGGAATATCGTGGCATTGTCCGTGGACACTACCGGAAGCACACCGTGTTTCGTTGATGAAAACCTCGTTCCGCTCTCCCTGAAGCCGGAATTCAGCGAAAATCCGGATGCGATGTTCATCCTGTGGAAGGACCATACGGGGACCGATGAGGCCGCCCGGATCGAGGCTGCCTGTCATGCCAATGTCCCTGACTACACCATGTTGTCTGGCTTTGCCTACTCTCCTGAGGCATATTGGTCCAAGGCCCTGCATGTGCTGAGGACTTCTCCGCAGGTGCGTGAGGCGTATTTTACGGCGATTGAGCTGTGTGACTGGATTCCGGCGCTTCTGACCGGATGCCACAACATTGACAATTTCTGTATCTGCCACAGCTGTGTGGGCGAAAAATCGTTCTGGTGCGAGAAGTGGGGCGGCTATCCTCCGGTGGAATTCTTCGAAAAGATAGATCCGGTGCTCGTGAAACTCAGGAAGAGTCTGTCTGACAATGACCGGACTCCTGATGTGCCGGTGGGCAATATCACAGACGAGTGGGCAGACAGATTGGGCGTTCCTCACGGAATCGTAATCGGTGCCGGCAATATCGACTCGTTCTCGGGCTCGTTCGGCTCAGGCGTGGAAGAAGGCGTGCTCGTGATGAGCTTCGGCACTTCGGCTGCCTATACCACCGTTTTCAGGCAGGAGGCTCTGGACAATGTGATTGACGGCGTCATGGGACAGGTGGACGGACTGATCACTCCCAAGATGATAGGCATCGAGACCGGACTCAGCGCTTACGGGGATGTTTACGCTTGGCTCAAGCGCCTGATAATTACTCCGGTAAACAATATTCTCGCTGACTGCGACATGCTCCCGAAAGAAGATGTGGCAGCGATTGCGGACTACATTGACGATAAGATGATGCTGGAACTGAACCGGTCTGCAGAGCGGGTGAGTCCGAACATCCACAATCCTTTTGCGACGGACTTCCTTAACGGCCGCAGGGCGCCGGCTTCGAATATGCGTCTGTGGGGCTCGCTGATGGGCTTGAAACTGTCCACGGATGCGGGGGCGATATTCCGTTCACTTGTCGAGGCGACTTCGTTTGCTTCCAAAGTGATAATGGATGGCGTGGAAAGTGCCGGGCTGAAGATCGACAAGGTGATTGCGACCGGCGGCATTGCCCAGAAATCGCCTTTGGCCGTGCAGATGGTGGCTGATGTGCTCAACAAGGAAATAGAAATCTGTTCGTGCAAGCAGTCGGGAGCGCTCGGGGCTGCCATTTTTGCTGCTGCCGCTGCCGGAGTCTATCCTGATTTCAGGACAGCGCAAAGGTCAATGATACATAAGAATTCCAAGGTCTATTATCCTGATACTGAGAGCCATAAGTTCTTGCTTGAACGTTTTGGACTCTATAGGAGGGCAGTAGATTATACTGAAAAAGTTCAGGAGGAATTCTTTAATTTTGATGAAATTGACTAATTTTGTGGAGTTTTGCTGAACCGTGCGGAAAAATTATATGACATTTTGTCGGTAAAGTAGCGAGGTGGCAGAATTATTGCAGAAGAGCCTGCGGATTCAGTAAGCGTTTAGGGCTTACGTAATGTTCATTGAAATAATTTCTAATTTTTATAGAATATGGTTTCTTATAAAGAATTAGGCCTTGTAAACACAAGAGAAATGTTTGCAAAGGCTGTAAAAGGCGGATATGCTATTCCTGCCTTCAACTTCAACAATATGGAGCAGCTCCAGGCTATTATCCAGGCTTCAGCAGAGTTGAAGTCACCAGTCATTCTTCAGGTTTCTAAGGGTGCCCGCAACTATGCGAACCAGACTCTTCTCCGTTACATGGCAGAAGGTGCTGTACAGTATGCCAAGGAACTCGGTTGGGAACATCCTCAGATCGTTCTTCACCTCGACCACGGTGATTCTTTCGAACTCTGCAAGAGCTGCGTGGATATGGGCTTCTCTTCAGTTATGATCGACGGTTCTGCTCTTCCATACGAGGACAACATCGCTCTTACAAAGAAGGTTGTAGAGTACGCTCACAAATTTGACGTTACCGTAGAGGCTGAGCTCGGTGTTCTCGCAGGTGTTGAGGATGAGGTTGCTGCTGAGGAATCTCACTATACAAAGCCTGAGGAGGTTATCGACTTCGCTACCCGTACTGGTTGCGATTCACTCGCCATCTCCATCGGTACTTCACACGGTGCATACAAGTTCAAACCAGAGCAGTGCACACGTGACCCTAAGACAGGTCGTCTCGTTCCACCGCCGCTTGCATTCGACGTTCTCCACGAGATCGAGAAGAAGCTTCCTGGATTTCCTATCGTTCTCCACGGATCATCTTCAGTACCACAGGAGTATGTAGATATCATCAATACTCATGGCGGAAAACTTCCAGATGCAGTAGGTATTCCTGAGGAGCAGCTCCGCGAGGCTGCCAAGTCAGCTGTCTGCAAGATCAACATCGACTCAGATTCACGTCTTGCAATGACCGCTGCCATCCGCAAGGTATTCGTTGAGAAACCGGGCGAGTTCGATCCACGTAAATATCTCGGTCCTGCACGTGACGAGATGAAGAAACTCTACGAGCACAAGATCAAAGACGTTCTCGGTTCTGACGGCAAAGCTGAATAATCAGCCGACCCTATAACAACTAAGTCCAGATATCTTCACAGGTATCTGGACTTTTTTCGTTTATGACGGTTTATGGTGGCTGTCGGAGATGCCGAAATGGCGGCGGTACTCTTGGACTGAATTCTGAAGGTGCTTTTCCACGGCTCTGGTGGAGATTCCGAGAATCTCGGCTATCTCGCTGTGCGTCATGCCTTCAATGCGGCTCATGTAGAAGATGTCCCTCGTACGCTCCGGCAGAAAATTCGAAAAATCCAGAACGTCCGTAATGTCAGGCAGCTGCTTAACTTTTTCTCCAGGAATATCGCTCTCATCTTCGAAATCAGCAGCTGCGATTATTTCCCTTGCCGACAATGGCAGTTCATCAAATCGTATTGCAGAATTTTCTTCCTTGTTCCGGCTGATGATATTGTAACATTTGTTTCTTACTGCCTTGAAAAGATATGCCGGAACATTGTCTGAACTGATTTCAATCCGCTTGTCGAGAAATGCGCAAAGAACATCATAAAAAATGTCTTCGGCATTGTTCGATGTAGAGCATTTTTGCCCGCCTCTGGCTAGTAAACTGTTGATATACGGCACTATGCGCGGGTGGATCTTGAGAACGAGATCCCTCACTTCATCTTCTGAATATGTAAATAACCGCGTGTCCATAGTCCAAATTTGTCGGCAAATATAAAAAAAATTGAAAAAACAGGTTCGGGATTTTCAAATGTCGTGTCTATTATGATGAGCCCGGAAAACTGAGGCCGGCCAATGAATAAGATGAATGAATATATTAAAATACTGATAAGCAAATATGTCAGCGGAACTTTGTCGGATGAAGAAGCCGTGAGACTTGCAAAATGGATAAAAATGTCCGGGGACAATGCGGAACTGTTCCGCAGTGAAGTACGTGCCATGGAGAAAAACCGGACAACGACCTCCGATGCGGTCGAATTCTGGAATCGCCTCGCGAAAGACAAATTCTCTGGCAAGGATAGCACCAGAAAGTCTTTCAGGAGAACGTGGACAAAATATGCCGGTGCATTTGCCGCTGCAGTAGCGGCCATCGTCAGTGTCTCAATCTTGGTCATGAACATTGACAAGAAGGATATTCCGGAGCAGGACATTGTCGCTGAGCACGTGCAGATGCAGGAAACTGCAGTCCCGGCGCGTAAGGAATCGCTCATTTACACGGCAGCTGCCGGTGAAAAGAAAACCGTGATTCTCCCGGACAATACGAAGGTCATGCTCAATTCCGGAGCGAAATTGATGCTTTCGGATGATTTCAATGAAACCGAACGTCGCGTGGATCTGGACGGCGAAGCATTCTTCGATGTCGCGAGGAATCCCGAGAAACTGTTCATCGTATGTTGCCGTGACAATGAATATATCGTACGCGGTACATCATTCAATGTTTCCTCATATGTGAACGACAGATTCTCTATTGTGACACTGCATACCGGACGTCTTGAAGCCCGGGTTCATGACGATGTCATCATGCTGAAGCCCGGTGACGAGCTGAGAATCGACAGGAACATGAACCAGATTACCAAGCAGACGGTCGATATCTCCAATTCTGCGAAGTGGAGGGACAGCGGAAAGTTGTCTTTCTCATCACTGCCGCTTAAATACGTCGCCAACCAGGTTTCACACAAGTACAATGTGAAAATCAATGTGCACAGCTCGATTGAGGACATTGTCTATGACGGATGTCTTGACCGTGAATCCCTGCAGGATGCCCTGAGGCTGATTTCAATGACATCTCCTGTCGAACTCTCCGTCACGGAATTCAAGGGAGAATACTACATCTCCAAAAAATCAACAAGACAACAATTAAATCACTAGAATATGAAACCAAAAGTTAAAACACTAAAACCGAGTTATGAAGCACCGGTCATTACCGGCATCGACTTGTCGCTTGAAGCGGATATCTGTAATATCGTCAGCAGTTCCCAGACTCAAGAATTCAGAATTGACGACAGCTGGATCTGGGAAGAAGAATTTGATAACAAGTAAGCCTATGAAAAAGACAATATTGGCGGCATTTTGCCTGATGGGGGCAATTGCCTGCTCGAATGAGCTTGAATATCAGAATGATAGCCGTACAGTGCTGACACTGGAATTGCCTGGAACCACCAAGACTGTTCTCGGTGATGCACAGGACGGAGTGCGTCCGGTCCTTTGGTGCAAAGGAGACAAGATTTCTGTCAATGGGGTCGCTTCCCAAGCTCTCGCGATTGAAGAAAATGTTCCGACAGCAAGTTTCGTGTTTGAAAAAGAACTGACAGCGCCGTATTCCATCATTTATCCTGCCTCTATGGTCAAGGATGGCGGTGCGGTCATCACCCTGCCCTCACAGCAGAAAGTTGCATCCGGTGACAATATCGTTTCCGGTTCAATGCCGATGGCTGGTTATTCCACCACGGAATCTGTCATGATGAAACAGGTTTGCGGAATACTGGGAATCAGGCTGAAAATGGGAACGGAGGCCAACCTTATCCGCTACATCGAGGTTATGGCATTGGGAGGTGAACCGGTCTGCGGCGATTTTACCGTTGATTACCAGAACTGTACGCTTTCATCTGAAGTGAAAGATGCCAATGTGATACGAATGGAAGTTCAGAAGACTCTTCCTGCAGAATCTGCAAACGCGTTCAATGTAATTCTTCCTGCCGGCGTGTATTCTGCCGGGTTCCAGGTAAAAGTCGTGGATGAAAATGCTCGGGCAATGGTCAGGAGCATCAAGGGAAACCGTGAACTCGGAGCCGGAAAATTGATGCTCATGCCGGAATTGGAATTTGTTCCTAATTCGGAAGACAAAGGTGTGGAGATTGCCACACCGGAGGACTGGAACTCTTTCGCGACGGCTTACAATGCAGGCAAATATCCTGATTCACAGATTGCAACCATCACTGCTGACTTGGTTTTCTCGTCAGTTGGCGCCGATGAATTTGTTACATTGGGACTTCGTGACGGAGCGAAGCAGTCCCCTAATGGACCGGCCAAATATTTTGCCGGAACTCTCAACGGCAACGGGAAGAGGATATTGAATCTGAAAACCGATGTGCCTTTCATTCAGGCTATTGGAACAGGCGCTTTGGTGAAGGACGTGATTATCGACGCCTCTTGCGAGTTCGGCGTCTGGTACGGAACTAAGTCTATCGAATTTGGCCCTCTAGTCGGATATTGCTCTGACGGCAAGATAACCAATTGCTCAAGTTCAGCTACTGTAACACTTTCACAATGCAATTCTCTTGCGAATAATAATGATTTGTATGTCGGGGGACTAGTCGGCAGAAACAGAGCTGCAGAAATCATAGGTTGCACTAGTTCTACATCTATTGTTGCTGATGCTACTTATGTAGTAGATGCGGCGTCCAAATCAAATTTATATATCGGAGGCTTTACAGGCTATTGTTCAAATCCGAACGGTGTACTTGAAAACTGCTCCAATACCGGGAATATTTCCGTGGCATCGACTGCTCGGAACATCTATGTAGGCGGTATCTGCGCAAGGTGTTCTGCCGGAACAGTCTCGCAATGCACAAATTCCGGTTCTATAGAAACGACCATGGCGCGCGCTAAAAATGATCCTTGCAAGTTCCTCTATCTCGGAGGTCTATTCGGCGTCATAAATACAGACAAGGACAATTCCCCATCTATTGTCAATAGATGCTCAAATTCAGGAGCCATTACTTCCCGTTCAAATGTCAAGCAACTTTATATAGGTGGTGTAGCAGGGTTGCTGGATTCGCCCAGTACAACATTAACCGATAACACAAGTTCTGGTAATATTACCACGACCAAGAGACTGAGAAATCTATATTGTGGAGGGCTTTTCGGTGCTGTTACCCAAGCTATTGAACTTAATCTGAACGGAGAACCTTATACTGGAGTCATCAAGATCGGTACAATAGAATCGTCTGCATCATCTTATCTGTATTGTGGTGGCCTTATCGGACAGACAACAGCGGACGTCAAAGTAAGTGGTAGTGCCACTTGGAAATCAAGCTTATCTTATGTCGTAAAGGCTACGGCTGGGGACAACATTGCTGCTGAATCATTCTTTGGAGGTATTTGTGGTTGTGCATATGGTGCATCTATAAACCTTTCCGGGATGAAGTCAGAAGGCACTATTGCCATCGATACATTAAAACATACGATCTCAGGCGTAGGAGGCATTATAGGTGGAGCTACAAAAGGAACTTCGATATCCGATTGTTCAAATTCATCCAAGGTCTCCGTTAAAGCGAATAATGTCAAAACAAATGGCTACTCCGTGCATGTAGGAGGCATTGCGGGCAGAATCTTTGGTGGAGAAGTTATTATAAAGAGTTGCACTAATTCAGCAAGAATTGAGAGCCGGCACTTTAATAACAATCCGTGGATTTCATATAATGGAAATGTTGCTGGCGGCATTGTCGGTAGTGTTGGTTATTCTGAAGACAATAATTTCCTTGCCAATATTGAGGATTGTCAAAATTCCGGTACTGTCTATAGTCTCCGTGGAGCAAGTGGTGGAATAGCCGGTTATGTGTCCAAAGTCACTATGAAAGGCTGCAGTTTTACTGGAGGCATTACCCGTTCTGCCCCTGGTGGAGGAATAGCAGGTGTGGCTAATTCAAGCGTTATTTCCGAATGTTATGTCAAAGCCAGTATAAAAACTGCCGCTGCCGGAAGCACAAATGCAGACTGTGGTGGTATAGTCGGTGAAGCCGTTTCTTCTACAGTTGATGGTTGCAGATACTATGGAGAACTGATACCTGCAGCAAAGGTAAGCACCGGCGGCATCATAGGCAAAGCCGACGCTGCAAGTTCAGCCGGCGAGACGACATCCTGCGGCTTCGGCGGAACCATCAACGGAACCACAGTCACTAAAGACAACCTCAGCACCTGCGCCATCGGCAGCACCACCGGCAAACGCGGAACATTCTATCTGTGGGATGGCGTGCTCCAATAATGAGGAATGAGTTTACCGAAAAACCATAAATCACGACAATATGAATAATTTTATGAAAAGATTGCTTGTCGCAATGTTTTCTGTGGGGTTGGCAGTATGCCTCGGGGCTTCCTCTTCCGTCAATGCGGCGGAAGTTCGGCAGGAACCGGTCATTAGCATATCTGTCAAGGACATGCCGCTGCGGGAATTTGTAGCGGAAGTCGAAAAGAAATGCAGTTATACCTTTTTTTACAGCGTTCAAGTACTTGAACAGGCGGGGAAGGTGACGGTCAAAGCCGAAAACGAGCCCGTAAGCGAAGTACTTAAAAAAGCATTGGCAGGAACTGGATGCACGTTCGAAGTGATCGGGAACAAGATTGCCATCAAGACAGATACGAGTTTGAAGCCGGCCGATGCAAATATTGCGGCGAAATCGCAGACGGTGACGGAACAATCTGCCGGCACCAGGGAAACTCGCATTGTGTCTGGAGTCGTGAGAGATTCTGAAGGGAAACCTCTTCCGGGAGTCGGCGTGTTAATTGTCGGAACAGCTACGGGCGTCATTACTGACAATGACGGTGCTTATTCCATCAAAGTAGCCGCAGGACAGGAATTGAGATTCAGTTCAATGGGCTACAAGGACGAAACTGTCAAGGTCGGCAGCAGGTCGGAAATCAGCGTGAGAATGATGGACGATGCACAGGTGCTTGAATCTGTGGTCGTTACGGCGTTCGGTATGAAGAGGGATGAAAAATCGCTCGGATATGCTGCGACCAAGGTTGACGGCGGGAACTTTTCCAATGCCGCCACATCTTCCAACTGGGTAGGAGGACTGGCAGGCAAGGTTGCAGGTCTCGCCATTGACAGGACAAACTCCGGCCCGGGCGGATCAATGCGTGTGACATTGAGAGGCGAGTCATCGGTGGATCTGGCCAACAACTCGGCATTGTTCGTTATCGACGGCGTGCCTATGTTCAATACGTCCACATCATCTACCTCAGGCAGTGATGAGTCCACCTTTGCCATCGACTATGGTGACGGAACCAGTGATGTCAATCCTGATGATATTGAGAATATTACGGTGTTGAAAGGACCTGCCGCCACGGCGCTCTATGGCTCGAATGCCGCCAATGGCGCTATCATCATCACTACCAAATCAGGAGGAAACCAGGATGCGAAACTCAGCGTTTCATACAGCACGAATGTGATGTTCGAAACATTGACGACATCGCCTGAACTTCAGTATGAATATGGTCAGGGTACCAATTCCAACTATTACTACTATCTCAGAAGCGGTGACAATGCCAAGGGATTGGGCTATCATCCTGTACCGGATTATACCAGTACCGTGAGTCTGGAGTCCTGGGGTCCGCGGATGGACGGTTCATTGCAATATCAGTATTACGATGACAGGCTTTCAATCGGAGGCGCCAAAAATGAAGATGGTGATTTCCAGAGAACTGCAACTCCGTTCGTCAGTCACGGCGACTGGTTCAAGGATTATTTCAGGACCGCTTACGTGGTCAGCAATTCACTGTCGGTTTCTGGAAAAATCAGCGGAAAGAACTCCATCCGCGCGACATTCAGCGATACCCGTGGAGACATGATGGTTCCCAATACCGATTACAGCAAACAGTATGTTTCGCTCAGGACAAGCAACAAATTGTCCAACTGGATGACTGCCGAAACTTCCATAACTTACAAGAGACAGCAGTGTGACAATATCCCTACGTCTTCCGGTTATGGTTCTACCTCTGTGATGTACAGCCTTTGGACTTATGCTCCTAACGTGGATATGTCGTGGGTGAAGAATTATTGGCTTCCGGGAATGGAAAACCTCAAGCAGGACAATAGCCTTTCGGGCGGAAAGAACAATGCCTACTTCGTTGCGAACGAGTGTGTCAACACGCAGCTGCGCAACAGGGTGTATGGAAATGCCAAGTTCGACATGACGCTCTGCAAAGGTCTTACCCTCATGCTTCGTGGCGGCCTCGACATGAACCTGGACTTCCGTACGCAGCAGCAGGCGACATCCACCCAGGCCAATCCTGACGGATGGTACCGGGAACAGAACATTTCTTCGGTGCAGATTACGGGAGATTTTCTCCTGAAATATGACAGGGAACTCGGCGCGGATTTCCATTTTACCGGAAACTTCGGCGGAAATATCATCAATCAGAATTATCGCCGTCAGGCACAGACTGCGGATAAACTCAAGCAGGCTGCTGTGTACTCTCTTGCCAATTCGCTTGGCGAAATCAAAGTGGACAATTACGGGTATAAGACCCAGACGAATTCACTCTACGCCCTTCTGCAGTTCTCTTGGAAAAATGCCATTTTCCTGGATTTGACAGGACGTAATGACTGGTCCAGCACGTTGCCTTCAGAGAACAGGTCATATTTCTATCCGTCCGTGTCCACCAGCGTTGCCCTTAATGACCTGCTGGATTTCGGCCGCACCAACGGCTTGGTCAACTTGATGAAAATCAGGGCGTCATGGGCACAGGTCGGACATGATACATCAGCGTACCGAATCGAGGATTACCTAGCAAGTACCAAATTCCCTGGTGGGGTGTCTCTTCCTACAGCGAAGTCAAACGGTCACCTGAAACCGGAAATCGTCACTTCATGGGAAGTCGGCGCGGATATCAGGATGTTCAAGAACCGCCTGAGCCTGGATGTGGCGTACTATGACGGCAATTCGAAAAACCTCATCGCCAACATGCCGGTATCCTATGCTACCGGAGCGACCAGCGTTTATACCAATGCCGGTACTATCCGGAACTGGGGTGTGGAACTCACTGCCAACGGAACTCTGTGGAAAACCAGTTCAATGCAGCTGGATCTCGGTTTCAACTGGTCGCTCAACAGGAACAAGGTCCTGTCCCTTGGTGACGGCATCGATTCATGGATTGTCGCAAGATACTCTTCACATGCGCTTATGACTGCTTATGAAGGCAGTTCTCTTACATCAATGTACGGTAAAGGTTACAAGCGTGCACCAGAAGGCTCATATGTGGTCAATGCTGACGGTACAATGCAGAATGTCTCCGGTATGGTGGTCCTCGACAAGCAGGGCAAGCCACAGACAAATGAGGACTTGCAGTACATCGGTGACTGCAGCCCTAAGTGGAGAGGCGGATTCAATCTGTCGTTCCGCTGGAAAGATCTCAAGGCTTCCGTAAGCTTCGACGGCCAGTATGGCGGACATGTGTTCTCTTATACGAATTGGATGCTGAATTACAGGGGAAAAGGTGTCGGCACTCTTGCCGGTCGTGAAGGAGGAATGGTTGCAGAAGGCGTGGTCCTCCTGGATGACGGCAACTATAAGATCAATGATTATGCGATACCGCGCAATGATATCTCTGAATACTACCATTCTGCTTACAGCAATACCAATGCGGAGGCAAACTTCGTAAGTACCCAGTTCCTGAAACTGCGTGATGCAAGGATTGAATACGCATTGCCGAAGAAACTTCTCGCCAAGACGAAGGTGGTCCGCGGACTGTCCATAGCTGTCTATGGCAATAATCTTGTCTGCTGGAGCAAATTCCCGGGATGGGATCCGGAAGGCGTCTCCATGAGAGGCAGCGCGATTATTCCGGGCTTTGAGATTCTTCAGATGCCATCGGGCTCGCAATATGGCGCAAGCCTGAAAATAACATTCTAATTGACTGTGAACATGAATAGAATTTTCAGATATGTTGCAGCGGCTGCAATACTTCTTACAGCTTGCTCCAAATTCGACGATATGAACAAGAATCCGTATGCGCTCTACGATGCCCCTGCGGAATCCTTTGTCCAACCTATCCTGTACAATACGGAATATACTCTGGTCTCCAGGTCATATGACCTCCTGTCGGAACTCATGCAATACAGCGTCAATTACAATACCGAGGTGACTTCCCAGATGAATTACAATTATTCCATTACGGAGTCCGTGGACGCCTCCATCTGGCTCGGACTTTATCCTCAGGCCGGCAATGCGGAATACATGTTGCATCAGGCGGAGAAGGAAGACAACCCGGCGATGAAGGGCGTTGCATTGATACTCAAGACATTGGTGATGTCCAATATCGTGGACGCCTACGGCAATGTCCCTTATTTCGATGCCCTCAAAATCGCTCTCCAGAAGGATACCCTGAACTATACGACCAGATATGATGACATGAAACTCATCTATGCCGATATGTTCGCCCTGCTGGAAGATGCCAATGCCTCATTCGTGAAAGCGGAAGAACTCAAGAATTCCGGTGAGATTCCGCAGACTGATTTCAGCGCGCTATGTGACTATATGTATGAAGGCAATGTGGAAAAATGGCGTCGTTTCGGCAATTCCCTCTATCTGCGTCTGCTTATGCGTGCGGCAATGAAAGTTGAGGAAGACGGAGGCGTGATGGACATGAGCGGAACAGAGCATCCTGACTTCAGCATTGTCAACAAGATAGCGGAACTTTACGATTGCTTCAATTCCGGCAGTGGAGATTATCCTCTTATGCGAGACCGGAAAGATGCTGCCGTAGTAGGGTTCAGCAAGAATAACTCTGCACTTTATACGCCGTTCTATGCTGTCACATCAGGAAACTGGAACAGCGTAATCGCTTGTGAGACATTGGTCAAAGAGATGTATAACGCTAAGAAAGGACTTGCAGACCCTCGTTACTATTACTATTTCACGAAACCTCTTGGCGCTCCTACGCAGCTGTTCAAGAGCAATCTGGATGCTTTTCTGGCGAAGAATATTTCTGCTGCCGGAAACTCCAAGGTCGGAAGATATCCGAACGGCAATTCTGGCCAGATAGGAAATCTCAAGAATGCTGACCGTTATGCACTTATGAATTATTCCGAGCTGCTGTTCATTTTCGCGGAAGCCGGTCAGAGAGGTTGGCTGAATATCAGTTATCCGGTAGTGAAGAAGATCTACCTTGAAGCCGTTACAGAATCGGCCCTCGAATGGAATACGACGGAATCAGCAGGAAGTGAGGACATGACGAAATTCATAGGAATCCTGTCCGATGAAATCGAAGCCGACAATGCCCTGGAGAAGATTCTTACACAAAAGTGGGTTTCAATGTTCTGGGTAGGCATTGAATCATGGTGTGACTACAGGCGTACCGGATATCCTGTCCTCAAGACCAATGGTGAGGCTGCGGACAACAATTACATCCTGCCGACCCGCCTGAGATATCCTGCCGATGAGAAATACCGTAATCCTGTTACATATCAGGAGTCTCTGGACAACTGGCTTGGCGGTACCAACAATATGCGTACGGATGTCTGGTGGGCATCGACCGCTGAAAGCCGCAATACCAGGTTGCGTGGTAGAAAATAATTGAAAAATATGAGATTTATGAAACAATATATTAGACTGTTGCCGCTGCTGTTGTCGGTTTTCATTGCCGGTTGTTCTGAAGAACAGCCTGATGACACTGGCGCGGAGGTAAAGAGTATCGAAGTCAGCTACTCTTATGACGGCGCGGAAGTGAAAGCTCTTCCGTTCAATTCTTCAAGCCGTAGCGTGCGTGTAGATGTGAAGGTGAACAATCAGGACATTTGGTGGAATGTCGAATCTGACGCCAGCTGGTGCAAGGTGTTTGATGAGCAGCATCGCGGAGACGGCGGGTTTACATTGAACATATTGGCAAACGATGACTATTCTGACCGTGCGCCGGCTACGCTTACGTTCGTTTCTGGTCAGTTCCGAGGATATACAATGCAGGTCTCCCAGACGGGTAATGTATTCATTGTGAACAAGTTGTTTGCAGTGGGCTCACGCTCTGCCGGAACCGAAGAAGTCGAGGTCTCGGTGAAGGAAGGAGTCGAATGGGACATTGTCAACAATGATTGGATTACTGCTGTAAAGGAAGGTTCTCCGGTATCGGAAGGCGGCGTGACCAAGACGCGCGTTTCCGTAAAGTGGAATGAAAATACCTCTGCAGCCCGTTTCGGTTCCATTGGATTCAGAAGGTCTTCTTTCAAGGAGGCTGATTCCCAGTTCAGCGTGTTCCAGTTCGGAAATGAATTGCCTTATGATGAATCGGGCGACATCATGCTTCCTGCAAAGGAATGTCCGGCTGTCGCCGTCAAGGTCCCGTCTTCCGGTGTCAATGGCGTGATTCTGCCGGAGTGGATAACTTATACGACCGAAGTCAATGCCGACAATACCATAACGTACAATCTTACATTTGCGGACAATCCTAGTGATACCAGGACCATCCGCAATTCAAATGTGTCTTTCGATATCGCGGACAAGGATTCGGATGTGGTCCTTCCTGTCATCAAGCAGAACTACTATACCGTGCATGGCATCACTACTGCAGACGGATTGAGATTGTTCGCCAAGACGGTGAACGAAGGAGGAGATGTCAGCGAATGGCAGAAAGACGGAAAGACGATATTGCTGAACAACATTGACATGTCGGCATTGACGGGAGAATGGACTCCGATAGGAACTGCTGACAAGCCTTTTGCCGGTATTTTCGACGGCCGTTACAGGAAGATCTTGAATATGAAGTCTTCTTCGCCGTTGTTCGGAACTTGCGAGGGCGCGGAATTGTCCAACATCATCATCGACGAGTCTTCGGAATTCAATGTCCGGGGCGAATATCTGACGGAATGCGTGGCTGCCCCTCTGGCAGGAAAGCTTACGGATTGCAAAGTCTCCGAGTGTACCAACAATGCTTCAGTCCTTATGGAAGCGTCCTCGCTCAATGAGGCGACTGTGGCTTATGTCTCCGGTCTCGTAGGTGTGACGAAGGGTAATACAACTGTCTATAAATCAGAAAATAACGGTAGCGTTACAGCATCTGGCAAATGTAAGACGGCCAAGGCCCAGGGCACATTTTACGTCGGAGGCATTGTCGCCATGAACGGAGGGTCCGTTGACGGATGTACCAATAACGGTGCTGTTTCGGATGCGGCTGTTTCTTACAATCATTCACTCGCAGGAGTCGCTGCCGCCAATTCCGGAACTGTCCAGTCTTCCAAGAACAGCGGACGTGTTTCTGTGGCTGCCGTGCGTGTCGTGGATTCGCAGAACGATGTTTCCCGCTATATCAACATGGGAGGTATAACAGGATACAATATGGAAGGCGGAAAGATTGCAGAGTGTACCAATGATGCAGCCCTGGCTTCGGCTTCCGACGTGAAATTGCAGCGCATCGGCGGCGTGGCCGGATATCTTGAGAGTGCACAGGTTTCCAAGAATGTCAATACTGCCAATGGAAAATGTGATATAATGGGAGCATCTACTGATCTCAGAGGTGCCCGTCAGCTTTCTCTCGGCGGTTTGTATGGCGAAATGACATGTGGTGCCGCGCTTGATTTTTCCGAAGACGGAAAATGCTCCGCAGGACCGTTGACCGTTTCCAATTATGAAGCGTCCGCTGATTATGTCATCATCTATATCGGCGGTATGATAGGACATGCTGGCCTGGCGGA
>ENA-OPVT01000234-OPVT01000234.1-human-gut-metagenome-genome-assembly--contig:-NODE-234-length-45385-cov-3.607655_pt1 | contig 45385 bp, 75 predicted proteins | sample MGYA00241499_ERZ501990 | MGnify/ENA primary metagenome ERZ501990 (study PRJEB25962, sample SAMEA2042104) | human gut metagenome | biome: human gut; feature: human-associated habitat; material: faeces...
ATCAATACCAATAGATGTACCGATGCCAATGAATGTCTTGCCCTTGCATTCCGCATAGCATCCCTCAACCCATTCGCCATTGCCATCCCGCTTTGCTTTGAAAAGAATTTCTCTCATTCAACTCCACCACCTTCCACAATTTCAATAATCTTGTCTAATACATTTCTTACAATTTCATAAGCAATATCATACCTTATATCTCTTTTTAATTGTTTTAATTGTGCCACAACATCATCAATTTCAAAAGCCGTCGGCTGTTTATTAACGCAATCAATAAACTCTTTCTGGTCAGAACTAATACTTGTTCCAATTTCAAAAGCTTTAATGTATTCAATTAATTCGTCTGCATCTATTAAACGCATTTATTCATCCTCCCACACTCCCAATAACCGCATTCTCTCATACAGTACAGCGACGGTCTTGCGTCTGTATCCGTAAAAGTCTTTCGGATTCATCGGGATATATCTTTCTCTGCTGATCTTCCTATAACTTTTCCGGTGTAGGATATTCTCAATAACCATATCCGCTATCACCGTGTTCTTCGGGCAAGCTGACAAGGCGGCACCGGAAAGCAGGTATCCGTACTTTGCCGGAAAGTCTTTCAGCATCGTATTCAGTTTTTCAATGTCTTCTGCCGGAATACCGTAGTCTTTCAGCTTTTTATTCCTTGTCAGCATACCGTTCTCCTTTCTATTCGTCCGTGTGGTGCTTGCCGTACATGATCGCCACGCATACAAGACCGACTACTCCAAATATGGTTCCAAGGGTGAATCCTAATAAGAATGTAATCATACTTCCACCTCACTGTCCGCTGGCATCTGATAAACAATATGCCCATTTACATAGGCTTCCTGAATCATATCCAGTACTTTCATGGCTTTTTCTTTGATAGAATATTCTCCGAGCAAGCAACACCACCCATAATCTTTTCTTGCGCTTATTACTCCACCTGAAACTTCGATATCAAGTAAAAGTTCAAGTGCAACTAAAGATTCCTTGTTCTGACTTCTGATTAACATTTTGTGCCCTCCTTATCACTTACTCTTCGATTCCACTGCTCTACGGCTTCTTTCTCTGTTTCTCTCCAACGTTCAACCATTCCATCGCATTCTGTACAAGCTACAAGATATTCTTTTCTTGAATCGTTATATTCATTAATCAGCATTTCTGCCTTTCCTCCGCAAAACGGACACGGTTTTAATGGTTTTAATTTATCCATTTTCCATCCTCACTTTCCCCATGTAAGCAACTGACACGCTATTGTGCAGTCCTCCATGATTTCTGTGTTAATATTTCCTCTGTCTGGTTCTAATTCATCAAGGAATACTCCGTTTACGCAACTTCTTCCAAATCTACGCTCTTGCTCCGCACGCTTTTGAAATACTTCGGGGAAGTCCTTCCTAATTTTATTCCAGTAGCCCATGCCGCCTTTGACGCATCCAATGCAATTGTTGTTCGGATATCCTAAATCGTACATAATTGGACGTTTCAATCCTAACCTGTCCGCTATTCCATGCGCTTCTTGTTTGGTTAATCCATGTTCAATCAATGGAAACTCATGGTCGTAATCGCTTAGAGCCTTACAGGTATTCTCTGCCCTACTCCTTTCATTTACATCGAACCCCCATACATATGTGTGGTGATCCGGATGCTCAGATTCCCATTTTTTTCTTACTTCTTTTTTCAAATATCTCGTACATGGAGAACCAAACGGAGTATTCATTGTGTGCGTGAACTCCATCACGTCATCCACTGAGTCAAACCTATCTGACTGGATTATCGTTATCTTTCTTCCTAGCAACTTCTCGCAATCATGCAAGAATCTCAGACTGTCTGGATGCTGATTCGACACATGAGTATAGATAATCTCGTCAACATCCTTTGCCAGATAACACGCTACAAAACTGCTTATTCCTGTTGAAAACCAACATACTTTCATAACACCACGCTACAAATCCTGTGCGAGGATAGTCTGACAATCGGCTTGGATTCATTATTAAGTGCTTACTTAGGCACGGCCACTCCGCCAAACTTTATGTATCAATTCACCATACTAATCTTAATACAACCTCGGTTTACCGAGGATTCGTTATTCCTTTCTTTTAATCATCTATACTCCCATCTTCTTAACCAGATTCTTATTCATCTCGTCAAATCTTACATCTGTGTTCTCCTCAATATCCTGCATCATGCTCAGAACGCTCATTTTGCCCTCATTTGCCATTTTGATGTACTCATTGGAAGTTTGTGCGACTGTGAGCAAACGTTTCGTAGAAAATCCATATAAACGCCTCAGAGCCATCATGGTTGTAACAACATTAATCGTATCACTCCAATCTTCTCCGTCGTTGAATCCATTCTCATAAGCTTCTCTCTCCATGCTTTTGATCTGGCTCTGACAGTTGATCATAGCCCGTCCGAACGCCTGAGCTGCCTGGTTGGACTGAGCTAGAGGAAATCTCTGCTTCCGCGGCTTTGCTTTAAGTTTGCTGCTCACGCTTCACACACCTCCTGATCTGCCCTGTAACGGCTTCAAACTGCTTAAGCAATGAATTGTCGTCATTCCGGTTCAAAGTCCGATCATAAGCCGGAGAAACGTCCCACAAATCATTTACGAGGACGCCGCGCGCCACGCTGTTGAGTAGTGCGCTCCGATGCGCTCCCGTGATACTCATGATCTCGTCAAGAGTGAACTCTCCAACATATTCAGCGCCTTTAAACAGCTCATACAGTTTCATGCTTCTTCCTCCTTGTCACGAACTCATATCCTGTCAACCGGAACGCTCTCGGTGTCTTCGGGTGATCCGTTTCGATCAATCCATCCGTTCGCAGCATGTCCATGTGGCGAAGCACCGTGGCATTTGACACACCGACACCGTCGGCAATCTCTTTGTAAGACGGTGCGTACCGATGTTCCTTGATATATCGGCAGATGTACAGATATATGTCTTTGTGAATCTGCTGACCTTCTTTATATTTCTGTTTGTACATTTTTTTTCCTCATTCCTCTCTGCTTAGAATTAAGAAATCTATGAAAAGCTCTTATGTTGTCAAGCAAAAATTGTCTATCGTTCTCATTCGGGCACGTCCCTGCCAGTTCTCCCAGCTCTGTACAGGTATCATAGACTTTACTGGAATATTCGTCTGTAAGCTCTGCTGAGTAGAACTCTTTTATAGCTTTCCAGTATTCTGTCATAAATTTTTGTATGATAGGAATATCTTTTGCTTCTACTTCCATCCTCCACCTCCCTTATATGTAACCTATTTGAAAAATCCGGTTTCATTTGGGTTACAAAAAAATCCAGTATTTATGCGGGTTTGTAGTGTTTGCAACCGTGTAACCGTGTAACTCACACATTTCCTATATAGGAGAAAAAAATAATTTCATTCTCATATTTTTATTTTTCTATCTATATATATACGTTTCGAAAAGTTACAAGGTTACTCGGTTACAAATTAATCGAATACCGGATCCGATATCTGGAACAAACTCGCTTTTTGCTCTTCCAGGTATCCATCAAGATCATTCACCACTTTCAAACAGCAAAACTTTTTTGGATTCCTGCTTTCTGACTCTCTCTTCAGAACGTTACCGTACTTATTATTGGAAATAACAAGCCCCATTTTCATGCCCCATGACAAAAACGCCTTTTTGGAATATCCGCCATTTTTGCAGATATTATTGAGCGCAGTGGGATAGAAGTACACTAATCGGTTCATTTCTTCATCTTTTTCAATGGGATCCCCCCATTTTTCACAAGGCGTATCAACGTCAAAACGTTGCTCATTCATAGAAATCATATCCACCAGGTACTCATAACAACGTTCATTCGGAGATACATCTGATACATCAGCAAGAGTGTTTTTGGCATCTTGTATATCAATATACTGCATGTCCTTGAAAAGCATATCTGTGGCGATTCTATCTGCAGTCAGAACAATTGATAAGGAAAGTAGCTGTTTATCCGTTTTATCGTCTGATGCGATTTTTTTCAAAATCTCCTGCTGGATATTTTTAATCTTATCAACACTCATTTCTTCCAGCGCCGCCACGAAGTCTTTCCCAGCAAAGCCATAGTTTTTCTTAAGAATATCAATAGTATCTTGCGGGTTTTCGAACAACTTATCATGCGTGCATTCTACTTCAAGGATACGGTTTACAGCGCCGCCCTGGTTCACGTAGGACTGCAATGGATACTCACCGTTTGTGAGGATACACAACTTCCACGTGCTTTCTCTTGTTAACCCCAGTTCTTTGTTGGACCTGGTTTTTCCTTGACCGGAACAGAGATCATACACGATTCGCTCAAAGTTTTCCTCAATCTTCTTATCCTTCTGGCTTGTATCATCAAGGATAAGGGGGAGATTATTGAGCATGTCAGCTTTTACTTCCAGGCCAACATCCGAACTCTTGAAGTTTCCTATATACTTGTTTTCGGACGGATCCGCCCAGACCGAAGCGGCCAGCATGTGGGTAACAGACTTTCCGTTTCCAGTAAGGCCCCATAAATCGGTAAAAAATGGAAGTGCATCCAGTGGCTTAATCAGAACGCTGGCAAAAGACGCTGCCAGCATAAACTTAATTTCGAATTTATCCTGCTGCCTGATCTTTTTTACATGCTCATACCAAGCTTCCCTATCTCCTTTTAACTGAATGGCTTCAAAAAGTTGCCTGAACTTCGCATCCCCATCAAATATGATTTCCTCACTGTATGGCAGAAAACCGTCTCCAATCCATCCAAGCTTTCCGGACGAATATTGTATTTCTATGTACTCATCGTTCAGATTTTCCACATCCGATAAGTACCTTACAAGGTGTTTAGCAGTTTCTGATGTTACAGCTATCCCGTTCTTGGATAGCCCTACAATCTTGGACGCAGTTGCTACGACATCTTTTGGAATAATAATCTCTTGCCATCTATTGTTACGTTTAAAGGCAATTTTTATCTGCTCCTCGCCTGTCTGAATATTTTTTAGGCGTTCAACCGGCAATATAGGATGATAGCAGGCCCTAACATCTGTTATTCCAGTAGTAGAATTCCAAGTGCAAATTCCATCATCTGCTGCAATCCAGTTTCCGCAGGCCATTCTATCATATGGACTATCCGTAAAGTTCGTATAGTGTTCTACAAGGCTAGCTTCTTTTAATTGCCTCTGGATGTCTTCCCGTTCTTGCCTTTTTATATCTTTTTGCACTTTTTTGTATGCGTTTACCACGCTTGTAAACTCTGTTTTACACCTCAATTCAGATGCTCGAAGCGCAAGGCTGGCCAACAGTTCAGCCCTGTAAATCTCATCCTCCTGATTGAACACCTCATCCAGCACTTCCCGAGACATGATGGATTTCGAATCCAACTTGTTCAAAGGAACCATCTATATCACCTCTTTTCTAATACGGTATACCATTCAATTCTCCATGCAGGTACAGTGCTTTTTGAAGTGCATTCCATGCTTCACACCATCTGTCAGAAAGAGGGCTCCATCGCTCGATTTCTGCCCGATAAAAGTCAATATCAGACAAGCATTCTTGCAGCTCGGCCTTTTTCTTCTGTTCTTCCTTCTGCCGCATTTTCATCTGTTTCTGATGGTGATATATTGCCATTCTGGAAGAGAAATCTGGTTTCTGGTAAGTTCCTCCAAGTATGGTAAAAGCTGTCTTAAAATCGCAATTATCCATGTTCTGGACGAATGTAAATATGTCACCTGTTGCACCGCAGCCAAAGCAATAATAGCTGTCTTTGTAGATTTTCATAGATGCAGTGTGATCACCTCTATGAAAAGGACACCGAATAAATCCTGCTCTGCTTGGAACCATTCCGTATCTGGCAAGAACATCTCTCATACTGTACTGTTGCTTAATTGTCTCTTTGTCCATTTGACAAGATCTCCATTATTTGTTTTCCAGTATCTTTTTTATTGCAGAACAGAAATTCAACGCCATATTTCCGCTGCATTGTGCAAAGAATCTTATACAAAACATCACCGTGCATGACTTTCTGCTCCTGTTCTACCCAGACGCCATTTTTTTTAACTCTTTTCTTCCCGCGAGGATTCTCCCACCAGAGAACATCGTCCAGTTTTTCAATCCCTTTTCCATGCTCACACAGGAACACGAGTTTTATCCCTGCTTCATTTGCCCGGATAATCTCGGCACGGAATCTCTCATGCTGCTGGCATACATTGCCACATAACTCAGAAAGATTTTGCTTTCGGTCAACAACCAGTCGAGGGTTGTCGTAATTCATGTAATCCCCGACATAGAGCTTCGACACGAACCATTTTTCCCCTGCTGCATCAAATGCTTTCTTAATGCCATCAATAACTTTCTGATGTTCCCTACTGTCAATTTGTATCATGCAAACGGCATCTCATCGTCAATTCCATCTGGAATATTCATAAATCCGTCCGGGTCGGCTTCTGGACGTGGAGCTTCTGATTTGCACTGACTCTGATTAGCACTTTTACTTTCACCAAATTCAATTTCTTCTACAACAATGTCTGTTGTGTATATCTTCTGTCCATCGCGATTGGTGTAGCTGCCGGTCTGGATTCTCCCGGATAAATCCGCTTTCATTCCTTTAGAAAAATATTTCTCGATAAATTCTGCCGATTTTCCGAAAGCGATGCAATTCAAGAAATCTGCTTTCTGGTCAGAACCTTCTTTTACAAATCTCCTGTTCACTGCAATAGAAAATCTCGCAATAGATGTTCCGTCATTTGTATATTTGATTTCCGGATCACGTGTAAATCTTCCTGTAAGAATTACTTTATTCATGCTGTTACTCCTTTTCTACATGCTGTTTGTCATAGTCAATTAACATTTTGAGACATTTATGCCCTTTCTCTTTTGTAAGTGACTTAATGTCATTTACCTTGAAACGAGCCTTGATCTGTTCTAAAAGCTTGGCTTCCGGGTACTTATCAATAATGTTTTTGATTGACATAGTAGTCTCGGAACTAATCATCTCGGTTTCTTTTGCCGGTTCCGCTTTCCTACCGGACGTTTTTTCTTTCTCTCCTGTATTAGTAGAATCGCTGTCTTTGTTATCATCAATACAGAACAGTCCATTTAAAGCGTACTTTCTGGCATAAGATGAAGCTGCGCCTGTTACCTGCGAAGAATCCATACCTTTCTTAGATTCTTCTTCCCTTGCATAAGCAACTGTAACGATTTCGCCAGTATCATCACAGTCTTTCAAGTGTGCTTCTGATCTGACATAAATCCTGTCCCCAACAACTTCCATCTGGTCGGTGATGCTCAATACAGTTCTTGTTTCTGTCAGGAGAGGCTTTACAGCTTCCAGAATATCTTCACAGCTTCTGTATTTGTATTTCCCGAAGGAATTGTACTGTCCTTTAGGGGCTTTCAGCTTTGACTGAATAATCCCTAACTTCTCATATATATTCACTTCTATTCCTCCTTGTCATAAACCACATGTTTGCTGCTCTCGATAATCAGCAAACTTGCAATATCTTTCATTGATAAGGTTGATTCATTATAGATTTCAACCAGTGCGTTATATGCGCCTGGTGAAACTTTCACAACCGGATTGTCCTTATCGGTTGCCGGCTGCTTCTTTCTTGCCGGAATACGGATTTCAAATTCACTCACCGATATTTTCCTCCTTATACGATTTCTGAGCCGTTAAAAGCCCGTTTAGAGCTTGTACGTAGCTCGCCAGTGTCCTTGCCTTGTATGAACTCTCGATGTAGTTATCAGCTACAAGAGAAAGTTGCTCGTCTATCAGGGCAAGGATTTCATCAATTCTCTCCTGCATCTTTTCTCACCTCGCTAAAGAAACAGTAAACATTGTCAGAGCCATCTCCTCGCGCTGGATTCTGCTCGCCGTTTGGAAAAGTCCCGCCAGCGCAATGATACTCAAGATGACTCAGATACATGTCCGGGTTCTCCCAATCAAGAATGTATACTTTCCGCCTGTTCAGCTCCTCCAGAAGCTCGTTCACCGTTGTTATCAATTCCATTGTCGGCAGGAGCTTCAATTCCATCTGATTCAGCATTTAACGGGCACCTCCCATCTATCAGAAGTTCCAGCAAGAAAGCTTTGATTATTCTGAGGCTTTCGCGACTTTCTTTTTCAAAAAAAGGATTAAAAAGTATTCTCTGATACAAATCCCATTTGAATTTACCTTCTGGAAGACGAGCATCTTCTTTTCTTTTAAGCGCTCTTACGTTCAGATCATAACTTGAATATTCGAACGTAACACTAGCTGTCGGAACTTCTTTCACGGCTCTTTTACAGAGTTCGTAAATCTCATCAATCTCTTTCTCAAACATTTTCACTCTCCTTTCTCTCTGGCGTATCAATATCCCAGAGAATTCCATATACGATCGTTGTATTCATCGCCGCCGCAAAAAGCTGTCTGCCCGGTCCGTCCCACTGCCAGAATGGAAGGAACGTGGAAAAACCTCCGATCAGTGCGGCGCAGATGATGTTCTTCAGATTATTCACTGATACCTCCTATGATCCACGCAAGATTGCTGGCTACCAGTGCGGCGGCTGTCACAATCCATGCCGTGAACCATCTTTTTGACTTTTTTTTACTTTCTTCGACAATCTCAGTAGCAAGTGCTACTTCGATATCAGCCCATGTGGGCTGATTTTCGTTTCTGTTTTCACTCATATCTAGCTAATTTCTCCTTATTTTTTCTTATTTGTCTTTACAATTAGCAGATAGAGGCTTATAATTAACCTGTATCTACTAAGTGCGATTTAGTAGATGCAAAGCTCCGGGGCACTCACTTATTGAGAGCAGCTTTGCCTTTCCAGACATGACCAGTTACTTCATAGACTTTCCTAGGGCTTATGATGTATGTGATTCGTCCACCGGAAAGGCTTTTTGCCGGCTTATTATTCTGCACAGCCACACCAATCGGCAACCATCCATACACAATTCCTGCCCGGATTGCTGTAATAGGGAGTCCGATCAATTGACTTGCATCGGCTACGGTTATATTCTCTGACGAGAATTCTGGCATCTGTGGGATACCAGATATGATTCTTGCCACTTCTGCGGCAAACTGATGAATCTGTGCATTCTGCTCTACGTAATTATCAACTGCACTCATATAAACCTCTTTTCTAACTGATACTCATTTGAGCGTTACAGTCACGTATCATCATTACTGTATTGGTGCATGGATGCCAATTTCTGACATATTCCATAGATTCTTCAAATCTCAGCTTAGGAATGTTATTGCGGGCATTTACTGTGAAGTAAGTCTTTATATCCCTGTTGCATTCAGCAAATACTTTCTTGCCAATTTCCTTGTAAGCATTTGATTCTTTCCCACCAAGGTGAGCAATTACGACACTTGACACTAAGTCCCTAATAGCTTCCTGCTGTGCATAGTCAATAGTCATGGTGTTTTCAAGTCTGTTAAGCCGTTCTTCGTGATCTAAGAATCCTGTCGCAATAACCTGTATCTGTTCAACTGTCGTCAGTGGTTTCCGGTATGAACCTGTCTTTCGAATTGTTGGAAGAACCTCGCTTGTTACCCAGCGTTTGAATCTCTTAGCTGATTCAAGTTTGCTCCCGAAGATGAGAGAGTAGAGGCCGGATTCGTTGATAATCGTTACTTCGCGTCTCTGACCTGCGTACTCAATTTGGGTATTCAGCTTATCTTCTTCACTGACATGTTTAGGAACTGCATTCTTAGGATTTGCGTATCCTAATGATTTCGCTACATCAATTCCGACAAACCAAGGTTCATTATCAATAGTTATTGTTCGGATATCTCCGAATTCTTCTGAATTAAAAATCTGTAATTCGTTCATTTATGCTCCTTTCTCGTTTCCTTTCTGGTCAGAATCTGCTTCTTCACGAGTATATGGAATCTCGTTAAAATCCCGACCTTTTTCATATTTGAAAATACTTCCAATCTCGCATTGGTTATATACTTCCTCAGTTACATAATAAGTAGCCGTGTCATATTCTTTTTCTTCCTCATTGTAATCACGAATATCTATTTCATAAGAGTCCGAATAGTAATACACATAAGGCATTACAGTTGTATACGACATCTTTCCGTCAGTATGAACCGTAGAGATTAAAACTGTTTCTGTATGCGCAGGAATAAATTCTTTGTTGTAAATTTCTCCCTCTTTCAGTTTTTCTTTACAGCCAGAGAGAAAAACAATTCCTGCAGCCATTAGAATAATTAATAATTTCTTCTTGATATGCGTTCACCCCTTTCTTGTGGTATACTCTCCTTTGGAAAGGAGGTGTAATAATGACCTATAAAGCCAAAGAACTTCTTGTAAAAATGGCTAATGAGTATGATGCTTCTGGACGTACTTCTTTTGATTCTGATTTCTATATAACTTTCCCGGATAGCACTATTACTGAATTAGAAAACAACGGCTGCATCACCATTGTAAACGACATTGTTGGAAGCATTTGTCTTACAGAATATGGCTATCAAGAATCAAAGAAGTGATTTCAAAGGGCTACATGATTTTTCATGTGGCTCTTTTACGGTGTTCTATGAGACTCAACCAAAGGAACTTCTGCTTTATATGTTCCCTGTTCTCTCAATCCTCCTTTGTTGGAATAGCTCGCAAAGTGTATGGTCGTGTCCACTTGCATATCAATACGGAAATCATCTGGTGTACAGGAAATCATAAAACCTGTACATTCATGCCCGAAATCCTCTCCGTTGATGCGGAAGATTTTCTTTTCAGTATCAACTTCAATGGTCTTAAGTTCATGTGGAACGAATAACTTTTTCATTTTATACTCCTTTCTTGTTTTCTTTCTGGCCAGAATCATCTTTCTTCTCAGAAAAACTTTCCGCCTTTTCGAGAATGTATCCCTTGTCAAATTCTGACATATTAGGAATTGCTTCTTTTAACTTTTCCACGATTCTTTTTTCTTTTTCAGACATGCGCTCACTCCTTTCTTGTGATATACTCTCCTATGAAAGGAGAGATGTTATGGAAATTTCTGGTTCACAAATCAAATTGTTAAAACGTCTTTATAAAACTGATATACCGTTGTCTGATTTTTCCAATTCAGAAAAAGGAGAAATAGAATATCTTGGGAAACGCGGATTCATTAAATACAGTAAAGAAGATACCGATTCAAGAATCACACCAACCATTGTCTGTATTCAGTCAGCCGGAAAAGCTTTTTATGATTCTTATGTAAGAGACCGCAGACGGTGGTATATCCCTGTTGTCCTGTCCATTGTTGCCATCGTAATCAGCTTATTTGCACTGTACAAATCTGGACAGGTAATCAATGTTTACATTGACGAAAACAAAATGAATACGGTCACAGCTGAGAATCCTCCAGCAAATGCAGATAACAAATAGGGGAAATTCGGATATCTGTAAATGATTGGTAATCCGTCACCATACTTGCGCAACGCTCTGTGTGCTTGCCTAGCCATTTTCCCATGTGAATAATGAGGGTCACTGTTTATGGAATCCAGAATTTCCCATTTTGTCATGTTGTCATATTTTGACGGTGTTCTGCGGAACATTTGTTTTCACCTCCTTGCGTTTCAATTATTCACTCCCTTCCGTTCTGGCATCCTTGGCTCAAGAAACTTATGAACTTTCTTTCTGTGCCTTACTAGAATCATCCGACTTATTCTCAGAAAAACTTTCTGTCTTGCCAAGAATGTATCCCTTGTCAAACTCTGACATATTAGGAATCGCGTCTTTCAGCTTTTCAATGATTCTTTTTTCTTTTTCAGACATATACTCACCTCTTTTCTTGTGATATACTCCCAGTAGATGGGAGGTGATTAAAATAAATCAAATTATTTCAATTTTAAAATCGGCTAAAGGAATCATTACGTTTGAAAATGTTTCTTTTATCCTTGGGTTAATAGGGTCTGCTGGAACTGTATGGAACTTATTCCAATCTCGAAAAAAAGTAGAGTTTATTCCTATTGGTTTCAAGTTGAAAGATAATAATGAGTTGATTGTTCATTTTGAAATCATCAATCGTTCCAGAATTGCCATATCAATCGTAAATATTTCTTACGTGTATAGTGGAACCCATTATTCATGTTTAAAAGGGCGCGCTATTGGTGAATCAATTTATCACGAAAGAATGCAACTAAAGAACCTAACAGACTTCTATACACAACCTTTTCCGCTACAATTGGTTGGACTTGGCGGTACTTCGGAATATATTCGATTTGAACTTCCGAAAGAAATTCATCCAGATTTTTCCAAACCTCAGACTTTTCAAGTGTCTGCCAATCGTGGAATGGCAACTGAAATGAAACTTCTGCTAACTGATCCGGATTCATCCAGTTTACATAAATTTCATATTCGGACTTCAATTCGCTCTCTCTTTCAAAAGTGGTTTTCAAACAATCACCATTGAAAGTTTGAGATATCATTTTTTTACTGCCGAGCGGACTGTATTTCATGTTTTCACCTCCTTGCTTTGTGAGTTTATAATATCACGATGTGAGTTATATGTCAACACTAAATATTGACTTTGTGAGTTTTTTATGATATATTATCATTGGAGGTGAGGAAAAGTGAAAGACAGAATCAAACAAGTGCGCAAATCCCAGAATCTCACTCAGACAGCATTTGGAGACATAATTGGAGTAAAGGGAAATACCATTACTAATTATGAAACTGGTTTAAGAAATCCAACAGATGCTGTTATCAAATCTATATGCAGAGAGTTTGGAGTGAGTGAAGAATGGCTCAGAACAGGAAAAGGAAATATGTTTGTACCCGGAATTAAAGACAAACAAATTTCTGCCATGCTTGCAGATGTAATGAAATCTGGAGAAGATTCTTTCCGACACCGTCTCGTGTCTGCATTAGCCAGATTGGATGATGAGGGATGGGACAATTTAGAAAAACTTATTGACATGATTTCTAATAAGTAAAAAGAAAGACAAGGGCAATGCGCAAACCCTTGTCTTTTTTAATGTTATCCGATTAGCCTTTTCACAAATATATAAATCACTTCTATCCAATGATTATTCGTGCATTTTTCAACCATCTCAATAATCTCTTTCTTATAATCCATAAATAACCCTCCCTATTGCAATTACCACCTACATTACAGTATATGTCCGGTTTGTGGGAATAATCGAACATTCGTTCGCTTTTTTTGCTATTATATCATTAATGTTTGCCCTTGGAAACTGCCAGATATACACCGATATGTTTATGATCGCATAGAAATTATTCGTAACATCAAAGATATAGTCTTTTCTGTTTAGTGGCAGGGCGAATAAAAACGGAGGCATGCTCTGCTTTATTTCATGGGCGCTATTCTTATGTAGGGTAGAAGATCTGTACGCATTTTGGACAGAATACACTTCTGACTCTTCACGGATATAATCGTCTACACACATTGGTAAATAAACAATGTAATTAAGCAAAAGCACAGCTCCTATTATAATTAGTATATTTTTGATTATTTTCATTTCATAAATCACCTCAAAACGTCTATTTACAACTAAATTTAACGATGCTATAATAAAAATAACATATTTAAACACTTTTTTTTGCAAATGGCGAAAACAATGTTTACAAGGGAATGATTTACATGAAAATTGCGATTTGTGACGATGATAATTTACGAATTGAGATTTTCAAAAATAGCATTGACCGATATCTAAAAGAGCATGGTGATGGTGGATATACATTAACCACCTACACCAGCGGAAAGCCTTTGATCGACGATGTTTCAGATGGTGAATGGTATGACATAATAATTCTTGATGTCTCCATTAACGGAGAAAATGGCATAGAGATTGCTAAAAGATTAAGAAAAACCGGATACTATGGAAATATCACTTTTTGGACAGAACGCAAAGAATATGTATTTGATGCACTTGATGTGCTGCCGGTTCATTACATCATTAAAGGCTCTGAGCATGGAAGAATGTATTCAGTTGTTAAGCAGACGCTTGAAAATATCCGTGAAAAAACGCTTACTATCAAGAACAAGGACTACTTTCACAGAGCTGAATTCCGGCATATTGAATACATCGAAAGCCAGAACAAATACATAATGATCCATTGCACGTGCGGAATATCACACAAGGAACGAGGAAAGCTCAATGATATCGAAAAGAGTCTTGACGGAAGATTTTTGCGCTGCCACCAGAGCTATATAGTTAATATGGACGAGGTAAGCGAAGTAAGCCATTTTTTTACGATGGTATCTGGCGCGATCGTCCCGATCAGGCAAAGAGAACTTGCGAAAATAAGAGAAAAATATGAAAACTACGTCATTGGAGGGAAATAAAGCATGAGCGAAGAAAAAACAAAGAAATGCAAGTATTGTAAAACAGAGATTCCGGCAGATGCTAAAGTCTGCCCGCAGTGCCGGAAGAAATTAAAAGGTGGAAAGTTCAAATGGGTTGTGCTGATAATCCTTGTCGGAGCCATCATCGGAGCTGTAGCTGGCGAAAGTGATTCAGAATCAGATAAAAGCGCAGCAACCACTACTTCTTCAGAAAAGAAAGAAACTGCTGCTAAACCAAAAGAAGAAGCTGCTCCGATCGAGTACACTGCCGTTTCCGTTAACGATATGATGTCCGATCTTGACAGTAACGCAATGGGTGCATCTGACAAGTACAAAGGTAAATATCTTGAGATCACCGGAAATCTCAGTAACATTGATGCCTCTGGAAAATACATCAGCCTCACAGCCGATGGCGACTTTGAGATTATTGGCGTACAGTGCAATATTAAAAACGACGAGCAAAAATCAAAGGTAGCATCTCTTACCAAAGGCGATAAAGTAACATTAAAAGGAAAATGCACAGATGTTGGAGAAGTCCTTGGATATTCTTTTGACATTGACGAGATTGAGTAAACCAGACTAGCTCCTGCTTAACGGCAGGGGCTGTTTTTATACAAGGAGGAAAATCATGGCAAAAAGAAAGAAGTACCCAAAACTGCCGAATAGCTTCGGGTCTATCCGCTATCTCGGCAAGGGTCGAAGAAACTGCTATGCAGTGCACCCACCGGCAACGCTGGACGCAACAGGAAAAGCGATCCGTCCGCCTGCGATCTGCTACGTTGACGACTATCTGAAAGGGTTCGCTGTTCTAACAGCATACAAAGCCGGGACGTACAAGCCAGGCATGGAAAAAGAGCTTGAGATTGCCACTACAACGGACGCAGACGCCCTTATAAGCCGTATTCTGTCGGACTACAATACATTTAAGGGCACAGAGGAAAAACACCCAGAAACGCACAAATTGACGTTCTCAGAGGTATACGAAAAGTTCATAGCATGGAAGTTCCCGGAAGACACCGATCTGTCGAAGTCTTCAAGGAACGCATACCACTGTGGGTATCTTAACAGCAAGTCCCTGTATGATCGTACATTTGAAGACTTGAAGGCGCCGGATTTGCAAAAGGTTATTGACGACTGCCCGCTCAAAAAGCAGAGTCTAAACACGATTCTCATGCTTTTTAAACAAATGTATAAATTCGCAATCTACTCAGAGATAGTCACGGAAAACAAGGCACTGTATGTTTCTGTTAAAGCAAAAGATGACGTTGAACACGGAACCCCGTTTTCCGATACGGAGCTTCAGACGCTCTGGCAGAACACCGACGACCCGGAAGTGCAGCTCATTCTAATCATGTGTTACTCTGGATGGAGAATTGGCGAGGTCCTGAAGCTTACGACTAATCTTGAAGAGAGATATTTCCAGGGCGGCATCAAGACCGCAGCCGGAAAAGACAGGATCGTTCCGATTCATCCGTCCATATATGAGTTTGCGAAGAACAAGGTCCTGACGCAAAACGGTAAGCTCTGCATCTATTCCCAGACGCAGCACCGAAACGCCCTGTTCTACCCTACATTGGAACGCTTGAAAATAACCGGCAACCCGAAACACACGCCACACGATTGTCGGCATACTTTTTCTACCCTGTGTGAAAAATACGGCGTCCGGGAGAACGACCGGAAGAGGATGTTGGGACATTCGTTCGGAAACGATGTTACGAACGCTGTATACGGTCACAGAACCCTGGAAGAACTCCGAACAGAAATAGAAAAGATAAAAGTCCCATTTGTGACTAACTGTGACTAACCGTTCCTGTTTTTATCACTTTTAAACTTTCTTAATCGCTCCAACAAAAGTCTGCAAAGCCTTGATTTTACTGGCTTTTCCGCATTTTACAAGGAATTCTGCAAATGCATTTTCTTTAATCTAATTTTAATGAAAATCTTCAAGAATCCTTTGTTTATGCGGGTTTCAGGACTTCGTTTGTGACTAATTTGTGACTAACCGTGAAAATCTATATCTTATTAAAATGTCGCAATTTGACGTAAAAAAAAGAGAGTCAGGTTTTTAGGCCCAACTCTTTTTCTGACTGTCCACTCGTGCCGCTGCTAACAGCCCCCAAATTGGGACATACAGCTCTTCCGTTCATGCACGGTGGAATCAGTCTGCACTCTTCACTTGTGCGTAGCCACACAGGAAACTTTACATCATAAGTTCAACCCCTGTGCGGCTGTTGATAGTATACCTTGTTCTGAAGGAAAAATCAATCAGAACATAAATTTGGTTAAAAGAAAAAAGCCCCAAGGGTTAACTCCAAGGGGCCTAATTCTTATACTTTCTTAATGTATTTTGCAGAAGCAAATCCAAAATACTTTCCGACTATACGGACGTAGTACCAGTTGCTTCCGTCACTTGCTTTCTGAGTAAAGTTCATAACATCAACCTTGTTTCCTTTGTTCAATGTCGGATATTTTTTGATGTTCGGATACTCTGCTCCAGCCCATGTGCGGACGTTCAGGCTGGAAGCCGTAACCTGTCCAGTGTACAACCTCTGGTTCTTGTCTTGCTTTTTGGCGATTGTTGTTGCAGTTGCAGCCACATTTTTTGTCCCATCAACAGCAAGATACTTCGTAGCAGCCCAGCCGATTCCGATTCCAGCGACCTTGATCTTAGTCCATGCACCGGACTTTTCTCCATTGATCTCAACACGGTTTCCTTTGTTGATTTTTCCGAGAACATATCCGTTCGGGCTTTCACGGACATATAAATCGTCTGCTGTGGAAGTAGCTGTACCGGTTGCTTTCCAAGCCGCAGTCTGTCCCTCACTTCCCCAGTCAATCCAAACATATCCGTCGATTGCAGAATCGTTGATAGCGTAGGATTTGTTGCGCACGGCTCCGCCATTTGCCACCACACCGGCAGCACTGGAAGTATTTCCCTCGTTGGTATATACAACACTACCATTGAAGCTGCGGACAGAGCCAACATGGGAACCGTTACGGAATATAATCAACGCACCTACTTTTGGTGATTTGTGCCATGTTCCATTGCTTTTGGCGTGATTTGTGATGCTCTTGCAGTTATAGAATCCACCGCCCATAATCTGCAATGCTCTTGTGATTCCCAGAACATTCACCAGCTTCCAGAACTGGTACTCTGCACACCATGGCTGAGCCTGGCAACCCGGCTGTCCCCAGGAATTTACATCACGAGCAAATCTGGTGTAATTGTTGTATCCGGCATTTTTCTTAAAATCATCCAGATAGGCATTACTTTTCTTTTCAAGATATCCGCCGTTTGAAGCATAATAATCACCAAGTTCAAGGAATTTCTGTAATTTTGTTTTAGCCACTGTTGTTTCTCCTTTCTGTGTCGTTCCTCTATAGTCCTTGTAGAACACATCCATATCAACATTTCCGCTGATACCGGATACTTTTCCTTTGCTGGAATACTGCCAGCCTACACCGACATTCGGACGCAATCTTTCCTGTACAGAACCATTATCGTCAGCCGGATATCGTGCAATCCAGCACTCATACTTTCTGAGTGCATCAGTCAAAACGTTATTATACCAGTCCAGATTGCAGTAGATACCGACCTTATAACCAGCTTTCTTCATCCTTGTCAGAAATGCGACTGCAATGTTTTCGACTGCCTGTTTACCGAGTTTTCGCTGATTAGACCACTCGAGGTCATAGAACACCGGGAAATCCAGTCCTCGCCCGTTCAGTGCGGCAATCACATCCTCCGCTTCATCAATCGCCTGTGCCGGTGTCAGAGCGTACGAATATTTATACCCGCCGATAAGGATTCCGTTGCTCTTACATCCCTTGTAGTTGTACTCGAATGAGCTGTCAACGCCGGACCTCTGGTGTACTCTCAAGATTGCGAATTTAATACCGGATTTAGCTACTTTCGTCCAGTCCGGTTTCCCTTGGTTGGATGATACGTCAATGCCTTTAATTTCCAAATTATCAACTCCTTTTTATGAAATTTTCAAAGTTTCTTAATCAACAAAATGGGAAGACTCTTACTTATTTTTCAAACCAACCTGTCCATCCGGTAGTTCTTCCATATGTTCTTTCGAAAGTCTCTCCAGTAGTTGTAATTACTTTTTGATATTTTGCGGCGTTATTTGTTGTTTCAAAATGTAAAAAAACTCCATAACGATTTTGATTTAAAATTTCAGCACCATTAATAAAATGTATTCCCTGTATAGGACTATCCATATCACTTACACTTAAAATATCATTAGTTTTCTTTTGAAAAGCCTTACTATTTAATTCATTAATCGCCCCCAGTACCGTCTGGTTGCTCGTCTGCAAGTTGCTGATAACCGCATTGGTCAGTTTCCCAACAATCCAGTTCCAGATTCCGCTGAACGGTGAAAGCTTGTTTGACTTCGCTGTTGCGTCGTAAATCATCAGTGTGTCGTTGTCCGCTGGTGTCGCTTTCTGTGAATACTCGTTAAATTTTCCCATTACTGTAATCTCCTTTCTAATTCCTTGATACGTTTTTCTTGCTCGTCAACCTTTGTATTAAGTTCCTGTATAGCTTTAATGGCATAATTAAGAAGATACGGACTGTTAATCTGTTTAATATCCATCTCGCCGTTTTCGTCATATCCGCCGCCCAGAGCCAAGTTCGGGTCGATTTCTTCTAGTTCATCAGCCACGAAACCGATGTTCTGATGCCATCCGCCCATCCGCTCTTTCCAGTCAAATTGACGGACTTTCATGCGGTTAACCGTTTCAAGAGCGTCTGTTTCACTGTTTTTGACGTTTTCTTTTAGACGGATGTCAGAAATATTCAAGTTCGTATAAATATAATGCATTTCATAAGAACTGCCGCCCCACTGTGCTTTTACACCAAGGCGATAATTACTATGTTCGGTACCGGCTCCATATCCATTTGCGCGATAGTCAGAATTCAAAAAAGCTACTCGATTCCCGTCGGCAGTAACAGATGCTATGGGTTGCCTCGTTACCGCTTCACTCGCTTTTTTACTTTGATTTTCATAATCATAAAAAAGGAGTCTGCCTTCTATTTTGGCATCTTTACGGACTGTCAGTTTGTCTAACTCGCCTATGATGTTAGCAAGTGAATCGAATGAAATTATGCTTTTTTCAAGATGTAAATCTTCATCCGTACCTGTTCCACCGCCAGCTATATCCTCAGTAAAGGTCAAACCTTTCTTGTTAAATGCAATTTTACCCTTTGCATTTTTATCAGTCAGCGTCGTTGCTCTAGTTTCTATTCCATTTCGCCCAACGGTTAAAATCAAGCTTCCGGAGCTATCATATATTTTCATCAAGCCGTTTCCGTCATTCTGTCCGCCGAGTGCAAGCGTTCCACCTTTTGCGGCGTTAAACGAAATATACAATGTCTGGTTTCCGCTCTCATCTTTTTCGTAGTACAGACCCTTGAATTTCCCATCGTCTGATAGGATGTCAACTATCTGCTCCTGTGTCAGAGATGCCACATCAACTGCAACGGAATATGTCTGGTAGTCCGCAAGTTTTGTTTTTGACTGGTCAAAATACAGTGAAACTTTGAGCATGTCATGAGCCTTGAGTGACAGTCCGTTGACATTAATCTTCAGACGGTCAAGTGCCGCAGTCTGCGATACCGTGAGTATTGCCCATGTAGCGCCGCTGTCGGTGGATTTTTCAAGTTTCCACCAGCCTTTCTGCGACTGCGCAACTTCGCCGTTTCCGTCTCTGTAGAACGAATCTACAATGAGTGACGACGGTGTTATCTTCTTGTCTGCTCCCATAAGTAACACATCCGCATTGCTCTGGAAGAAATAAGTCCTTCCGGCAGTTCCTTGTTCACCCTTAATCTTTGTCCAACTGTATTTCGTCGGGTCGGTGCTGTCGTCCGGCGTGTAATCGGTATACTGCCCGATATACAGCTTATTGACACTATCGTCCACGGAGAAACCTGTTCTACCATCAGCACTGTTAGCATATGCGATATGGAAGTACGGCGTCTTTCCGTTCACTCCCGGTGTTCCCGGCACGCCCTGCGCTCCGTCTGCCCCCTTAATCAGTGACCACGTATACTTCGTCGGGTCTGTGCTGTCGGCTTCCACGAAATCCACGTACATTCCAATATATTCACGGTTTCCGTCAGATACCGAAAAGTCTTTCGTTCCGTCTGCGCTGTTGGCATAAGCAAGGTGCGTGTACTGTGTCTTTCCGTCTTTACCATCTTTTCCCGGGATGCCGTTTGCTCCGTCCTTACCGTCATATCCATCAACGCCACGGAACCGGCTCCACGTGTAGTCTGCCGGATTGGTGCTTTCTGTAGCCGTGTCCTTATTCGTTGCGATTCCGATATAGGTCGCCTGTGTCACCGTATAGATTTGCTCTCCGGCGCTGTCCAGAATCGGACTGCCAGTGCTGTCTAACAGCGGCACATAATCCGGGTTGTCTGACATGTCAAGTCCATCCGGTCTTGTGGCGTATTTCATCCACGTATAAGACGACTTACCGTCCGCCCCTTTTGGACCTTGCGCTCCTTGGTCGCCTTCAAACTTGGCCCATGTGTACTTTGTCGGGTCGGTGCTGTCAACGCCAGAAAAGTCCGTATAAGTTCCGATATACTTATCCGGCGTCTTGCTCATCTGTTCCGCTGTCGGGTTCTGTACCGGTGCGTACTGGATATGCAGATACGTTGTCTTTCCATCTGTTCCAACGCCCGGGATTCCCTGCGGTCCGGCGTACTGTTTCGCTATCGAAAATCTCTTTGTCACTGCCAGATTATTTAGATACACTGCCCGGATATCAACCCAGCCACTGTCTGCGGTCAGCCCAGTAACAGTGTATGTTTTGCTTTCCTTATCCCAACTTCCCAGTATATTCCGGGATGCTGTAATTGTATACGTACAGTTATCCGTAATATCCTGTGTGCCGTACATGACGGTCGCCGTTGTGGTGCACTCCGGGAACTCTGTATAGTTGCCGTCGCTGTCAACCGGGATGCCCTGATAGTCGTTATCAAGCTGCATGGTCATGTTTCTGGCCAGAGCTGCCATGTTCTCAACATCTTCAATCTTTTCATCAAGTGGTTTACCGCCGATCGTCACATAACTTCCGTTAAGGGTAACTGATCCGGTATCCATATCCGCTTCAAATATCGCATTTCCACTTTTGTCTCTTACGATGAGCGTTCCTGCGTTAATATAGTCGGCGTTGATGCCCTCTGCATAGAGTAGCCTGGTTATTAATTCGCCAGTCACCGCAAAGCCGTAAGGATACGTTTTTCCACCATCAATCGACACGGCAAATGCTTCTGCTGTCAGCTTCCAGATTATGTTAGATTCTGCTATGGTTGCTTTGTTGTGCATGTAGTATATGATGCTGCCGTCCTGCTGTGGCTCTTGTGTCATATACAGACCGCTCGAAGAGCTGAGTGTTTCAGCTAATCTCTTTATAGCCTCTTCTCTTGCGGACGTTTCTTTTCGCACCATCTGACGCGCCGCAACTATAGCTTTTGTGCTATTCCCATAAAAGTCACTGCTGCCCCTGATCGGATCATCGGCCTGCGTCTTAACTGTAGTCAGACCGCCCACGTTACCTGATACATCTGTCAGAGGAGTAAGGTACTTATTCCCTAATCGGTCGTAAGTGTATACCATGTCGCCAAACTCGACGAGCGGGTTGTATACCAGATCACCCTCAAGATTCCGGAATCGTGCGCCTACGATCTGCTCGCCGATAATATTCGCCACCGTCTGAAGCTGATCGGTATCAATCAGCTCGTTCTCAAGTTCGAGGACGTACCCTTCATCTCCGTACATGCCGAAATAATCAGTATCAGTATCGTCGTTTGATCGCCCGTTCGTTACCTTAATTCCGGTTATGACTATATCGTCACTGGAAAGTGTAGGCGGATTGCCGTAGTCTTTTAGCTCTGGAACGTCTGCTTTTTCAAAGTTCCATTTTACAAACTGCAGATTCCCGGAATAATCAATTCGAGCGTTCGCAGACTCAACCATAGCCGCATATCCGAACAGTTGGCGAAATGTCATACTGTCAGGAATGCTTCTTATTATAATGTCACCATGGTCCACGGTCAGATTCATACCTATGCCGACAGTCTTACAGGCATCTCTGACAAGGTTAATGAGCGACTGTGGCAGTTTCAGTCCACTAGTATATGTCTTATTTGCTTTATACATATCATCCAGAGCCGTAACATTGATGATATCTGAATACTGCTCTGGCGTAGTGACTGTATAGACCCCCTTGTCGATAGTTTCAATGATATCTTTTGTGGCTGCCTGCGTTGCGATGATAGGATCGCCAGTGCTATCCAGAATCGGGTTATAACTTTCATCTAACCGTGCGCTTACAGATTCCGGCGCCGCATACGACGTCTGAAGCTTCAGATAAGCGTGAATCTTAGCTCCGTAAAAGTTGTAGTTCTTCCACTGTTCCTGATCGTTATTAATACTCAGTGTTAGCGTTTTACAGACAGTAGCACCGACCGGAAAGCTACTGCTCTCTGCGCAGTCGGAAAACCCGTTGCCGCCGTTCATGACATCTTTGTCAATGGTCTTTTTCGTCCCGTCAGGAAAGGTGATATCCACCATCATCCTGACTGGCTCACCAGCTTCAAGCTTTTCTTTAAATGCGTTACTCACGTTAATCACAGTGGGTTCACCCCCGTCATGTTAAATTCTAGCGATGATAGTATTTTTCTGTCATCTGATAATTCTCCGATAGCTATGTTTTGTGTCTGCCCTACGTAGAACGGAGCGTCTCTCCAAACTCCGTAATATGGCGAGAAATAATGAAGCGTAAATTTATAACCTTTTGCCACCATCTGCAAAATCTTGGTTGCCTCTGCCATCGGGAGATCGCTAGCCTTGTACGTATACTGTTCTACGGTAAACATCGGTGTGAAGTAGCCTACACCGTACTGCGTCCTCTGACTGGATTCCGTGTAAGTCGTGGCAAAGGAGAGCGCAAGGTCTTTATCTGGCTGCCAAATTATTGTTCCGTTGATTTTATACTTTTCCATAACGCCCTCCTTTCTATGCCATTTCAAACGGGTTTCTGCCACTTGTATCTCGTCTCATCTGCGCTTCTTTCATCATCTCATCAAACAGTGTCCTGCGATTGATCTGAGCTGTAAATCGGTAGCTTCCACCGCTCGTCTGTCGTCCTGCTGTTTCTTCCCGGACAATCTTTCTGAGCAGAGCTTCCGGTGTCTCGATATTGTTACCCTGTTTCTGGTCGCCTAAGACCGCAAGGAACTCGCTTCTTGGTGGGATAACTGCACCTTTTGCCAGATATGGAACTGTCGGAACTCGTGGAAAAGTAGCTTTAAACCCGATAGTCTTTGAGCCGAATGGGGTCGGTACTTTCCATGGGCCGAACGAGAGTGCTGATTCGATAGTTCCGATAGCATTATTGATAGTTCCGATAGCGCCGTTTACGATTCCAATAACGTTGTTAAAAACACTTGCCACCGTATCTCTGATTCTTGTAAATGTATCAACCACCGTATCCCTTGCACTTGTAAACTTGCTAACTATAGCATCTTTGATAGCTCCTACTTTTGTAGTTACCGTATTCCACATACTTCCAAAAGTTGTCGTAGTTTTTTCACGCATATATTTCCAGACCCCGCTGATTTTTTCTTTAAGATTCGTCAGCTTCTTTGTTACTCCGTCAACAAGTCCCCTTGTTTTTCCAATAACCCAGTCTTTCAGTTTTGTAGCAGCTTCCTTGATTTTGTCCCAGTTCTTGTACAGCAGCACTCCGATTGCTATAGCAGCGCTGACTGCGATTACGAAAATTCCGGCAGGACCGATAGCTGTTGCTATAGCTTTGATTCCGCCCATGATGCCACCTGTACCAGTCATTAGTGCGATAAGCCCTTTTGCAGCCATAGCTATTCCAGACACGCTCTTAATAACTCTCGATGCCAATCCTGCAATCTTCGCCGCCGCAAACGCCCCGATCAGGGCCGCACCGAACGCTTCAACTATCGGCTGATGATCGGCAAGAAACGTAGCTGCTTTTGACACTAAATTAATCACTGTCGGAAGTCCTACCTCAATGACCCATGTCAACATCGGAAGAACAATATTTTTGTAAATCCATTCAAGTACATTTCCAATGGATTCCAGAATTGGAGCAAATGCACTTGTTAAATTGCTGATAGATTCTAACAATGGATAGAAGTCCAAGTTCGCCGCCCATGTTGCCGTATCCTCTGCGATTTTCTCAACAAACTGCATGACTACTACGAGAGCATCTGCAATGTTCTGGATAATCTGCGTCCCGACATTGTTCTTATTCCAAGCGTCTGCGAAACCAGATGCAATGTTACCGATAGTCTTAAGCACGTTTTGAGCAATCCGAAGCATGGTTGTGAGCATCGTTGTACCTGTGCCATTTGTCCAGACTTCTACAAGGCTCCTGCCTACACTCTTAGCGAGCTTTGCAATTCCCGACAGGGCAATCTGTGCCGCATCAATGGTGTTCTTGCCCTCTTTTTTCCAAGCATCCTGAAATGGTTTCCAGAGCTTCTTAAGGAGCTTCGCAAGCTTTTCAGCTGATTTGCTGATTTTATCCAGAGCAGTTTCACCCTCTGCTACTTTTCCATAGTCCACATTTCCGACAGCTCCAGCCAGACCGCCAGGACTTCCTCCTGACCCTGTTCCTGAGGACGGGACTTTACTTGCTGTTGACGATGTATTCTGAGTTGAATACCGATTAATCTCATCAAGCGGACTAAGATACCCTTTCGCCGCTTTTGCCGCGTCTTTTGTGGCATCGGCTACGTCTTCTGTGGAATCTGCTAGCTTGCCGGCGTTGTCCGCTGCCTGCCCGTAAGCGTCTGCCGTATCCTGCACGCCACTTGCATCGCCTGTAAGGCCTGCTCCACTTCCACTTGTCTGACCGGAAGATTTCTTGCCAGTGATAAGCTCCGTGAATGACTTGAAGGCATTTGCCAGAGTTGCCAGCTTACCAAGCAGAATGTTGATTACTTTCAGTACAGGCGTGAAAATATTAATCAATCCCTGTCCGACTGTTGCCTTGAGAGATTGCAGCTGTAACTGCATCACACGCACCTGGTTCGCCCAACTATCCGATGTTCGAATAAAATCACCAGATGCGGCCGATAACTGTTTCTGCACAAAAGCAAAACGGAGAGCAACTTTCTCCTGTTCGGTCATAGCGGATGTGGTTTTGCCATAGCCATTCGCAAGTGCGTACTGGTCAAGGGCGCTTTGCGTCATAACGACCCTTTATACCCTCGGTTTCCCGATATTTATTAGGGGAGTAGACTATCTCTTCATCCAAATAGGATGCATGGCACTTCGGAATAGGGAATTTCACCCTAAACCTACTTCCTTACGGAATAGTCGTTACACTTTCATCAAAAAAGAGCCTCTTATTGAGACTCTTCGATGCTTAGCACGGTATTGCCATGATTATTTAAATTTCCATTTGAATCCATATGCAGTACGATGCCTGTGAACATTATTGCATACTTTAGATATTAAACCTTGGTCATATCCTGTTTCTCTACAAAGGAAGTTCATCCCCTCCCATTCTCTAATTACATTTCCATCTAAATCACATTGTAGAACCGCTCTTTGCTGAGTTTTTCTTAGCCGTTCTACTCTCGTTCCGTAAGCATTGTTTTCTTGAACAGTACACCATTCAAGATTTTCAACACAATTATTCTGCTTGTTTTCGTCAATGTGATTAATAGAATTGCAACCGTCCGGCTTTTTAAGAAAAGCATTTGCAACCAGTTTATGAATTGTAATTGTTTTCTTTTTGCCGTCTTTATGCAAAGAGACTATTGGATAACCGTAAGTATCAAGTGCAGGAGAATAAATTTTCTCTGGTACTTTTCTTGTATACCATCTTGTTCTACATCTACGCTCAAGACTTTTTATTCTTCCCAGATTACTTACTTGATACAGACCTTCGTAGCCTTTAATATCTTTCCAAATTTCTTCACTCATGGAAATCACCTCCTGTAAATATTATATCATACAGGTGTCATAACCACAAGTCTTTAAATAATTTTAGGTTTTTACCGTTAGCATTGCTTATAAAGCAACACACCGAAGATTTCTTCGTTCACCATGTTATTCAATACACATTGCTGTGTAAGGGAGCTAATTGTTAACCCAAGTCTTTAAGTGTTTCCGTTTCTCCTGTAAAAACTGACTTCAGTTTTATATAAGCCAGATCTTGCGAAATGTTATAAAAAGATGCTACATCACCAGTCAGCTGTGTCAGAGCCGTTGACATATCATAAGCCTGTGCTTCAGAGAATCCGAATGACTTAGACATTGCTCCGAAAGTACCAACATACCTTTTTGCCATCGTTTCTGACAGTCCGGCTGAGGTCATGGCGTTCTTTGCGAATTCGTTTACCTTGTCAGACATGGTGGTAAATGTAACATCAACCACGTTCTGCACTTCTGTAAGGTCAGAGCCGAGTTCCACGCACTCTTTTCCGAACTGCGCTAATTTGCCAACTGCAAAAGCCCCACCAATCAGCAGACCGATTTTTTTTACAGCACTCCCAAGGCCGTTAAATGACTGTTTTATAGCTGATACGCCATTTCGGACACCGGTTGTATCCATTCTGGTATCAATAATGACTGAGCCATCAGCAGCCATGCGTTCACCTCCTAACTATTTGAGGTTCAATATCTCATTCAGCGCATCCTTGTACGCTTGCTCTTCATCGCTGAGACGTGTTTTTATATCAATAATGTTCTTGTTTTCCTGATAGAATTTCTTTTCCCATTTATCGAGTTTTTCGCCCTTCGCCTTTTTCGACCGGATCCCAACAACCGTGTTGAACAGACACTCACCGGATTCCATGAAGTAGCCGAAGAACGTCCACCAGTGCATATACGATACGGATCTGATTTCTTTACCGGCAACCTTGTTTACAGCCGGCACGATCATGTCTCCATCCTGTTCCCAGTCCATTAAGCGGGGCTTTGGTTTATTTGGATTATCGTCCAATTGTCCGCAGTCGATGAACTCTGATGCTTTCTGACAAGCTTCTGTAAGATGTTCTGGGGGTATGCTTTGCCAGTCCTCGAACAAAATCTGCAACATAACAACTGCTTTCGCCTGTTCGTCCAGCTCCGGGTCGTTCATAGCTATAAGAATATCAATGATTGCTCGAAAATCTGTCCTGATAGAAAAATCCACCCCACTGATGTTTAGTGAGGTGGGAAGCTCATAGGCGGTCATTTTGTATACTTCTCCGTATACTTATTGACTGCTGCCTGCATTTTCTTTTTTCTCTTTTCGATTTCCGGCGCAATTGCTTCTGCGATCTTATCCAGAACAATGTAAGCGAACACCTGACCATTTCCGAAAACGGTTGTTGCGGTAATTGGTTCTTTGAACAGGTCTTTTGATGCTTCATATCCGAGCAGATAATTGATTTTATCCTCGATCTGTTTGTTCAGCTCTGCCATTTCTTTGCCAGAAGTGACTTTCTGAATAGAATCTTTGAGCTGCTCGAAGTATTCTGTCAGTTCCTCTGCACGTGCTGCTACATTGATATCAGTCGGATTTAATTTGAAAGAAGAAAAAACTTCGTCTTCGTTGTTAGTGAATGTGAAAATGAGAATTCCATCATCAATTTTTGTATTAATTACTTTTGCCATTTGGCGTGCCCTCCTTGCATATGTGCTTATTCGCTGTCAGCTGTGAATGTACCGGAACTGATATCAAATTTTCCTTTTACACGTTCGCCGGTATAGTTGACGGTAAATGGAATCTGATAGCCGGATGTATCGCCGCCGTAGGAGGTCGGCACAACGTAGCAGTCCTGCTGATATGCTTCATACTTGCCTGCTGTGGCTTCTGTCCAGAGATGAACTTCAACTGCTTTTGTCTTGAGGTTATCGTCTTTGAGACGTCCATCTACGATCTTCTGCAACGCTGTGAACAGGTCTGATGTGGTATCTGCATAGAACGGATCAGCGTCAGAAGAAACTTCATAGCCATTGTGTTTAAATGTGGATTCTCCGAGAATGTTTTTAGAGGTTTCGGTATCTGGATTGAGTTCTACATTGTACTCTTCCAGATCTTTTCCAAGACGTTCATATTTCGGTGTCAGTCCTCCGCAGAGGGAACCTGCGTCGATATAATGAGCCATATATTTACGGTCAATTTTGCCTGTAATTGCCATAGAAATGTCCTTTCTGCCTATAACTTTTAAAAGGCTGTGTAGGTTAGCGACTATCTCTAATTGATAGCCGGTTGTTACTTGTTATATTACTTCATAAGTATTTTCATAGCGTACCGATAATGGCAATAGCCAATCCTGTACGCCGCTCTCCTGTGGCTCTAAACCATAGGAGTTGTCACGTGTAATACGTTTTATCGCTCGTCCCTGTGAAAGCTCAGGAAACGCATTTAAACGCGTCTCAGAGCCATTTATGACAACTGGTTCCCGGCATATCCATTTTCCGAGGTTGTCAAGGAACTTCTGAACAGATAGCTTCTGTCGTTCCTTGTCGGACGCTGTTCGGTATACCACATAAAAGGGGTACTGACATACCTGATGCATTGTTCCACAGACATCTTCTTTTTCTGAATAGACCAGCGCCCCGTTGTCTGCTGAGAACGCAATCCCTGATTCTTTGCCAAGTTCCTCAAATTTGATTGTTTCATTTTCGTACAGTCCCGGATACTGGTTCAGAAGTGCTTTCATGGCATCTGTCAGAATCTCGTATCCAGTTGCGTCTTTACCGATAGGTTTATCCGCCATGTCTGCCACCTCCTGCCTGTGCTTTTACCTTGCGAAGCCATGTACTGCCGTATTGTCGTTTAGCGGCATCGAACCACTTTGCCTGTGCCCGTGGGTGTGCCCGTTTGGTGTATTCAAGATTTTCTTTTGCGGCTGTCTGACCAGAAAACTGACTAACGAGAACTTTCTTTGCTCCACGTCTTGCGTAGGGACTTCCAGTTGCTTCGTCAACCATTCCTTTTCCCTCATACAAAAAACGTCCATAAGGAGCAGCCGCAGCACACACAAATCCAGTTCCTTGCAATGATGTGCTTTCAATTCTTGTTCGGTTAATGAAGTTTCCTGTAATCATCGGCATAAACGGAACCATACTGTCCATGACCATTCCATCAAGGAGATACTGGGCTTCTTGATATTGTTTGGAGAACCTGTCCATATTCAGCTTGATTTTCATATCTCCGTCAACTACGGAGAAACCTTTGAAATGATGAATCTTACTCATATTACTTACCCAGAATCTCAAAATGTGGAATCAGTGCGTACGGACCGCCAACACTGGTAATCTTAAACACATTATCCTTGTTCTCGTTCATGTACTGGTAGAATCCACTCCGATAATCACCATCAGTTACTGTTCCACCATTCCACTCACCCTCCCAGAAGAACGACTCATCTGAGAATGTGATAGTATCTTCCAGAGCGTTGTTAATCTGCTGTTTCCACTCTTTAGGCGGCACCCATGGAAGAATCTTACCATTCTTGTCAGCAATGGTTATATCTCCGTTCTGGACAGTATATCGAACGTGTAACTGTGCGTTGTCAGTTGCGTCTGGCCCATACTTTTTAAGGATTGCTCCTTTGTCTGTAATGAGGTCAACGCCGGATAAAACATGAGGATACCAGTACGCATCTCTTGTCGTGGCTGATTCGTAATAGTCAAAAATCGTCACCATTTTTTCGTACATGATACCCTCTCCTTAATATTATTCTTTCTGCACTGTCTGCTTAATAACCTGATTCACACCGGTTGCCGACAAACCGTTAAACATACCGACCGCAACTGCTGTGATATAATCTGTTGCCGGGAAATCTGGGATAACTCCCATTCCGACAGCTCCAAGAATCCCACCAATAACCGCCATGATTACCGGAATCCATTCATCAGGGATTTTTTTTGATGCTTTACAGCCCATTCCTACGATGTAGCAAATCATAACGATTGCTATACATGAGCCTAATGTTGAAATGTCCATTATTCAACCACCTCCCAATCATGCGATGCAACATTAGAAAACGTATACGCCACATTATCGGTCTCTCTGATATCCAGTACTTTACCGTCCCTGCAATGCATTTTGATCGTATTATCTTCCCACGCCCAATATCCGCTCCAAGATGGGAGCTTAATTTTCTTTCCATTTAAAAGCTGAAACCATGCTTCTCTAAAGCTCATATCTATCACACTCCTGCATATAATACTGGTATTCCTTCATCCGTCCTTACTCCCATCAGAAGCGGCAAAGCTGTCTTTAAGAGTAAGTCGTTCGTTTTCTGTATATCTCCGGCGGCGGCATATACCGCACTCCATTCTTTTACGCCTGATGCTTTCTGCTGAGGTGTTGCATAAGAGATGGATTCACTGCCAGAGCTTACAGAAGTTACAATGCCTGTTGAAATGTTCCCGACATTCGTGTCGGTAAGATTTGCTGATGCCTGATTGATTGCATTCTTTTCAGCAAGTTCAATCTGATACATTAATTCAGCCAGTGAACAGACCGCCTTTTTGATACGCTTCTGTGAGCGTTCATTTGTCGGCAGTCCGTTCACCAACCTGTCAAATGTCATTGTGTTCACAAAATCACTGGCTCTTTCTACCAGTCGTGGAAAGTCGGATTCTGGCACGACTGAACCGAAATATGAAGTTGTGTAAAATTCATAATCTGCATAAGCCATGCCAGTTACCTCCCAGATTCATCATTTTGCTGTTACGCTTGCACTTCCGGCATTCAGTGCCTTGTATGTTCCATCACACTCAACCACTGTGATCTTCTGTCCGGTTGCCGCCTTAATGTCAGCCTTTCCGTCCCAAGAAGTCCAATTTCTGAGGTTCTGTCCATATCCAACAGTTACTGCGTCTGCCGCAACTTTGTATTTATATACGTTGTTAGCATTTTCCTTAGCCGGATTTACAGTAATTTTTGTGTCGCCACTTGCTGTTCCTGCCGCAGATGTTACTGTCAGAGTGCCAAGTGTTGGTGTCTCATCAATGGTGATTACTGCGATTGCGTCAATGTACTCTGCAAAAAGAGTAAGTCCCATAACCGCAAACGCTTCGGATACTGCTGTGTGGTAGTTGCCCTGTGTATGGAATCCAATCAGGTTTGTCTCGCCAGATACGGTGTACACCAGACCAGCTCTTGCAAAGTCAGATTCGTTCGGGTCAACATAGTACAGAACGATGTTCTCAACAGGAGTTGCAATAACCTGCCCTCTCGGGATTTCGCTGTCAGACAGTAAGAAAATGGTGTTGAATCCCATAAAGTCTTTCATATACTGGAATCCGAACTGATTCTGAATAGTGATCTCAGCTGCTCCGAGATATTCATATACGTCCAGAATATTCACAAATCCAACAACGCCAGTCACATTTCTGTGCATCTGCTTGAATTTGTTTTCTACACGGCCTTTAGCCATTGCCAGAGCCATCTGGAATGTTGTTTCTGTGGAAGTAAGCGTACCGGTTTTCAGATAATCGTAAAATCTTCCGGTAACATCAGTCTGAAGCTGGAAAAGGAATTCATCATCGGTCATCTGAACAGCGTTCTCATAGCCGTGATCCTTGATTGCTTCGATAGATACAGCCTTTGCGTACTTTTCGATAGTCATTTCTGCATAGGTCTTTTCTTTTACAGTAAACTTGCTGTAAGGGATTTCCTCACCCTCTGCCACTTTTCCGCTCTGTAAAGTGCCCTCTGCGTATTTGGACTTGAGTACAGCACCCGGCTGCTTTTTGATAGGTCTCATGATTCCCAGAATGTCACGCAAGTGCTGCCAGTTTCTTTCGAATCTGGTTACAAAGTCAATCTCACGTGCTGTGACCTGGATATCATTTGTCATAATAAGATTAGCTTTTGCTGCCATATAAAAAATCCTTTCTACCCATAATTGTTAAGGTATTGGGTTAGCGGCTATACTCTGGTGTATAGTCGGTGTAAAAAATCACTGGAATAACTGGATATTCTGAGCGATTGCGGCCTGTCTTTCGGACGGGTCTTTGATCGCTTCGATATCTTTTTTAGTCATACTTCCCGGTGTCTGCTGATGTCCAATCCGCGATGTTGCAAATCTCGCCTGTTGCTGCTTGGCCTGCTGCTGACTTTCATCTACAAATGTATCAGGTTCATCCTGTTTCATCTGTTCAAGTAAATCATTAAGCCCAAGAATCTTTCCATCCTTAAGCTTAAGGCCAGCTGATTTGATATCAGCAGTAACAGATCTTTTAGCTGCTGGAGATGAAAAATTAACATTTTCCAATGCAGTTTTAAGAGCATCGTCAAAATCTCTTTCATAGATTTTCGCGTTGAATTCTTTTTCTGCATCCTCGGCTTTTTTCTTCCATCCAGCAAGCTCTGTCTGAATGTTCGCCGGGTCGATACCGTCAAAACTTTTTAAGGTTTCCTCTGCTGTCTCAGCACGTTCTTTCCAGTCATCACGTTCTCCCTCAACTTTCGACAGGGTTTTTGCGACTTCCTTAGCATTTTTATAATGCTCAGAGAGTGCTTTCTTAACATCTGCCTGTTTGTCCTCCGGGATTTCAATTCCAAATGATTTTAATGTGTCAATAAGTTTCTGCATAATATCCTCCTGGTCGTGTTTATTGACCTGCCGCCGCAGGTAAGTGGATTAAGCCAGTTAGACCACTGGCAGGGTAATCGGAATGGCAGGAATCGAACCTGCGACGCTAGTTTATGCATTGCTCTGCCACTGAGCTACATTCCTATAACCCGGGTTCCCGGGTTAGCAAGGTGTTTAACGTGTCATGCCTGCCACGAGTTGTTTCGGGCGCCTGTCCACCCATTTACCTTTTACAAGGAGGTGCGTACTGCCTATGCGAGCGAGCAAGTCATATAGACAGTAATGGCACGTGTCGGAAATTGCATCCGCTTTTCAACCTCATGTATCACCGGACGCTTCATTAGAGCATCTCTACATTTTCTATTAAGGACACGCACCCGTGAAAGGAGGAATCAATGAAAAATGTCTATGTCAAGTGGCGGAAACCACTTACGAATCTTCCCTATGAATATATTTTACCACAGAACTTCTAAAAAGTTGTGGTACATGTTTTAGCTAATTAGAGCATATCCCGGAGTTTTTCCACGTATCTCTTGACAAGATCACGTTCTTCCCGACACTCCGCGTCCTTAGACATATCACTCATTTCTGTTGTGAGTTCATCCAGATGTTCTTCCAGGGCGGCGAGCATCTTTCTCTTGCAGTCCTCGGATTTGCCGGAACGATAACTCTGTTTCTGTGTCATGTAGTCGTCATAAGCATCTCGTCCGTCAGAACGGCTGTAATGCCCTCTAACATAATGCTCACCACGTCTGGCATAAGAACTGCCTCTGTCGTAATCCGGCATCATTCTGCCGTCATTTGAACTGTATCTCCCCATGCTGTCACGCTTTCTTCCACGTTCGCTGTAATCGTCATTGTATCCGCCGCGCATCTCATCAAGGACAGTGTTGTAATATTCCACTTTTTTGTCCCAATAATACGTGTTCTTGATATCTTTGTACATATCAATCAGTTTGTATGTCATTTCCAGATTTCCGGTGGTCAGTCCATTATCAGCGATTTTGGACAGTTCGTCTTCAATTCTTGCGCATAAATCTTTAATATCTCTCATAACTGCACCTCCTACGCTTCTCTGGTCACAACAATGTTCGCATTCGCAACAGAAATAGCCTGATCGCTTGTGTTTTCTACCGCGATATTAACGCAACATCCGCGAGGTACATCAATATAGATACCAGAGGACACATTGTTGTACTGATCTACTGCCGCCGGTGTGGAAATCATCTGAGAAGAAAGAACCGGCTCGCCAGAGATTGCAATAGCCAGGGAAATAGCCTCGACAGTACCGCCTGTTGGAATTGCGATATTGCCAGAAAAATCCACGAAGAATCTTGCTTTACACTGGTTAGTCAGTCCTCTCAGTGTAATGATTCCGCTTCCCTCTCTGTGCTGAATGCAGTTAGAGCCTTTAACTGCTGTGTTTGAAAATACTACATTTCCATTTGCTGCTACGGTCTGAGCAGCCGCATTTGTGAATTCTGCCATAATTTTTACCCCTTTCATATCACAAAAGGACAGGTCTCAGCCTGCCCCTCTGTGTAATACGGCATAAGCCGACATTCGAATTAATCGAAAGATACTCTCGATATGAAGTTATTAGCAATTGCACCCAGTGTTGCATCCGCATCCGTAAAATGTGTTCGGGTTAGGAACCTGATATGCCGGGATCGGTGCCGGATTGATTGCATTAATGAGCTGCTGTGTCTGTGAAGCCATTGCAGTTGTGAGAAGTGCACTCTGGCGATCCTGAGAAGCAGCACGTCTGAGATCATTGTTTTCAGCCTGCAGGTTAGAAATCTTTTCATTGCAAAGATAGTCTAAAACGGCTCTCGCATTTGCATTCTGGTTATCAATGATATCTCTTGTGTTACTGTTCATGGTGTTCTGCAATGCACAGGTGTTCTGCGCCATATTGTAGTTTACGCCCTGGATAGCTTCCCTGGTTTCGCAACAGCAGTTCGCAAGCTGAGCCTGTAAAGCATTGGTATTCTGCATGTTTGCTACAGTATCAGCGTTGATTGCCTGCTGGATTCCAAAGCCGGTCTGCATGATGTTGGTGTTGATTCCGTTGAATCCGGTAAGCATACCATTATTCATGGCATAGAATCCATCGCACAGACCGCTATTGATTCCGTCAAGTTTGCTGATTACTGCGGAATTGTCAAATCCTCTCTGGATATCCGCCTGAGTAGCTGCTGTGGCTGTATATCCACCGCCGTTGCCGTTATTGCCCCATCCGTTGTTTCCCCATCCGAAGAAAGCAAAAATGAATAAAACAATAATCCACCAGCTGCCATCTCCACCAAACATGCCGTCATTATTTCTACCGTTTCCAGTAGCGGCGGCAATATCTGCTAAACTATAATTTCCATCCATAGTTATAATCTCCTTTTTGTGTATTTACATCAATCTGGCCAGATTGTAATGTACTATTTCATTCCTTTCAACATGTGCTGGAATTGTCCCGCCATCTGCTGAACCTGATTAAGTTGCTGTTGAGAAATCTTCCCAGACTGTAACATCTTCTGGACTTCTTTCTTCGGGTCCCCCTTAAAATTCTGTTTAAACTGCATAAACTGCTGTATCATCTGCATTGGTCCGTTCCCCTGTGGCATACCGCCACCAAGCACGTTAAATAATGGATTACTCATCTGCATTTCCTCCCTTGGCTGCTGATTCCTGCGCGGTATTAGCTCTAACAGGTTCAGAAAAAGAATTTAATCGGTTTATGATAGCTTCGTATTTGCCCTTTAAATCGTCATATTCCTGTCTGGTGACGTATTTATTGTCCATGTTCTGAACAGGCTGTTTAGGTGGCATCTGAGTGCCTACTTCGTGGTATTCAAACGTCCGTAAGGGCTGTGGCATACCGGAAACGTCTGTGGATTTTATATAGAACTTTTCGCTTTCACTATCCATCAGTAAAACACTTGTCCCGGGTGCGACCAGATAGGATTTTGCGCCGACTTCGCCAGATACCCACAGGATGCCATTGTTATTCTGCTGGGGTTGCTGTACTGGTTGAGCTGGCATCTGGACAGGTTGTTGCTGAAATTGATTCATTTGCCCCGGAACGCCAAAACTGTATTGATAAGGGTTGTTATATAATGCCATCTTATACACCACCTTTCTGATTATATTTTTGCATAAAAAAAGAACCGGAAACAGTTCGTTTCTGGCTCTAATTAGTGCCTAAAAAGTATCAGCATACTTTAATTATTTTATTGTTTACCCGGCGGCTTAATCGCTTCGCCGTGGATATGCTCACGTTCATCTGTTCGGCGCAGTATTCAAGCGTATGTTCCTTGCATCTCAGCCGGAACAGTTTTTCTTCGTCCGGTGTAAAATTACACTCTATCAAGAACCTGTCTATATCTTTCTTAGTGAATACATATAACTTCATGAGCATACCCCTTACTAATGCTAACGTTGATTCTGCGCAAGATAATTTGTAAGCTTCTGTTTTGTTTTTTTTAATTCTTCCACATTATTCCCGCTGATCTGACTGTCCAACATGGTTGATAACACTTCCAGAATTAATGAATCTCGTTCTGCGATTCTCTGAAGACTTTCATAATCTCGCTTGTCATGTTCTTCCAGTGTCTCTACTCGCTTATTAAGTCTGAACGCCGGTGTAATCCACTTAAAGATTACGGCTGCCGCCCCTCCGACAATGGACACCCCTCCGCAGACTGAAAGAAACAATTGAATAAATTCCTGTATGCTCATTTAGCTACTCCTTTTCCCAGTAATATACCGGGATCTCATTACCGCTATCCCATGTATCAAAATATTTGCCGTTCTGTACTGTCACCACATGACCATCTATGCAGAGTATATACGTGCCGGTCGGATGGTCTGTGCAAAAGTCATTGACTGTATAGATATATCGCTCTGACTGTTCAATCAGTTTGCGCCTGTACCCATGTTTATAGAGGTACGCTCCCCAGACATAATTTGCACTTGGCATATCTGACAGAGTGCACGCCTGTATCATTAATCCGGCGAATACCGTTTCCCAATCAAAACCGGTTGCCTTACATATTGCCCGGACAGCACAATCTCCGACTCGATTACCGGCAGGATTCGGATTGTAATATTCCCATCTATCCATCAGTCAATCCCCTTTGCTGTTTTATATCTCTTTGCCGCTCCTCTGGCTTTAGCGGCGTTCTGGCGGTTCCACTTAGCAATCATGAGCCGGTCTTGCAATTCCCTCAAATCGTTCCGCTTGCAGTAATCCTTATATGCAGCATTTTGTTTTTGGAGAAGATAAGACTTCCGGTCAAGGTCTTGTTGCAACGCGAACTTTGCCTTTTCATTCGGCGCATTGTCAACTCCTGCTTGTAATCCAAGGACTTCTCTCTTCGTCTTTCGGATTCTTCGCTCGTAAGTACGTTGTCGCTGTTCCTTTTCGTACTGCTTACCTTTGTCAGCTTTATCCTGTGCCGATAGTTCTGTATAGGGATTGAATTCTCCGTCACTGGCTCCAAAACTATGCCGGCAGTTGACTCCTGACAGTCCGCTTGCTGTTCCATATCCGGTTAATGAGAATGGCGGAAATTTCTTACTCTTGCCAGAACGAGAGTATACCTTGCCTTGCCACCATGAGTGATTCCCCGGATTCTCGCCACCATCACCCGTTCTCGCTCCCATGTGTGCGCTGACCAGAACTAAATCCCAGTCCATTTCTTCCATGCGTTTTAGGGATATATCTCCCGTAGCCTGTGCCACACCAGTTCTGACAGAACGCGCAACTGCGGTTTCAATCGTGTCTTTTCTGCCAGATGGATATGTGACGGTGACACCATCTGATACAACATTATTAACTGCCTCTTTGATGGCTTGCGTATACCCAACCGCCCCAGTCATCACATGATTATATGCAAGGTCGCATTGCTCGATATATAACCTCTGAGCGGCACTTGCGGTTGTTCGTGTAAAGTTCTTCCACTCGCCCATGGTCGCAAGCATATTCCGCTCCATGAGCCTTATCATAGCTGGGGACTGTTCGAGCGGTACAGGATTTAATCCTGCCGCCTTGTATATCTTGTCATCATAGTTCATCGCAGTGATTCCAGCATCCTCAAACGCTTCGAGAAGTTCCTGCTGTTCACGTTTGGTGTACTTTGATAATTCCGCCAGAATGTCCTCTAACAGTTCGCCGGATTCCTGTAGCGTTCTGATTCTCCACGCATCGGCATTGGTCAGAATATAATCCTCACCTCTGCCGATTCTTGTCATCATTCGAGACACGATCTCAGAGATGATATACTGATGCAGTTCTTCGGCAATTTGCTCACTTCCCTCTGTTATCCGGCGTAAATACTCTGGACTTAACATAACTACTCATCTCCAAACAGTTTTGGTTCGTCTGGTTGAGCTTCTTTGACCATTGCTTTTGCTTCTTCCTCGGTCATTCCTTCAAATTTTACAAAATACAACCATGCCGGAACCTTTCCAGTAGTCACATACTGCCACCATCTTGCACGGTCGTTTTCACGCACATACAGGATATCTCCGAAATCATAATTGACTTCATAAGCTCCGACAGGTGCAAGTCCGTACAGGTCAGCGTAAACATTCAGCGCGTAGATAACTTCGTCCAGACAGGATTCTAACTTATCCCTTACATCCTTGATAAACTGCACTGTCCTCTGTTGTTCCGCTTCTACTCCCGTAGCCGTCTGAATACCACTAGATTCGTTGAAAACAAAGTATCCGTTGGAGAATCCAATTTTGTATCCTAACTGGCTTAAAAGGGCATTTATGCCGCTTATACGGGTATCTGTGTTGAGCTGTGGATTGATTTCTTGATAAAACTCTTTCTCGACCTGCCCGAATACATTCTTGACAAAGTGCGGTAAGTTCATCTCTTTCCGTCTGTTCTCCATGCCCTGTGGTGACATGGCTGATACAGGTGTACCGCTTGGCATCAGCAGTCTATCATCTGCCAGAACAATTTTCTGTGAATCAAAAATCTCTCCGGCATTACGGCTGTATGCAATGTCGAGGTCTTTTAACTCTTCGATAGCTTCAGCAAAAATCGGAAGTCCAAGTGGTGTACTAATGTCCACATTGTTCGCCTGTGGTGTCCGTAGTACTCCGTACAGAGGTCCGTCCAGCTTCTCACCGTTTGCTTTGAGAATCGGCGGTGTGTCTGCCACGAGGTCAGCCCATTTGGTCTGTTTAAGGTCAACCTTATCTCCAATGCTCTGAGGGGATTTTGATACATAGGCTCTATTGGAAACATAGTACGGATAAGTTGTCGTACCATCCACGGTGGTCTCAACAAATCTATGATATTCAAGCCTTGTGTAGTATTTCCGTCCAACTGTATAAGAATCCTTGAATATAATCCCCTTTATTTCCTGATTGTCATAATCCACAATCATCACATCTGCCGGAGTAAATACGTCAAGGCTCTCACCGTTTGGCTTGATGAATACCGTTCCATAAGCGCAGCCATATTCTACCCAGTGCCGAATTTGGAAATATACCTTATCGATTTGCTCCTGAAGCCATGTTGCCCTTGCGGAACCGTCAATCTGAATGCCAATCGCCAATGTTGCGAGCCGGGCTGTTTCTGAGCAGACAGATTTAGCAAAATTAATCGTCTTGATATTATTCTTATCATCCATCCATTCCGGCGCACCTCTGTAGATGTTCGCACACCGGTTAATTAGTGATTCCATCTCTGGGAATTCTGCTGCCTGGATATTGAAATCCTCTTCAGCTTGTTTTTTGAATATCATGTTAAACCACCTTTTTAGTGTTGTTATAAGTCCCATTTAGTCACCTGCTGTTATACCGGCCCTGTATGAATTTGAGCATTTTATACTGCAAAACTTGGCTTTCTTATATTTGTTTGAAATAAATTTCTTGCCACATTTCTTACATATACGCTCTACATTATCAAGTCCCTGTTGTCTTCTCCATGCTGATTTGCATTTATTTGAGCAGAATTTATTTTGCCCATTGTTTATTGCGATAAAGGTTTTATTGCAATATTCACATTCAAACTCTTTCTTGACATATAACTTTTCTTTCATATTTTGATAATGTTTTTTATGAAACTCTCTTGCTCTTTCTGACTTTTGATATTCTATAGCTTTAGGGACTGCTTTTTCTATGACATTTCTTCTTTTCCATTCTCTTTGTTCTTCTGTCAGTTCTTTTCCATGCAATATAGCGTGTTTTTTAGCTTCCATGCACAACAGATTATCAATTTCATTATTCATTTTATTATGGTCAATATGGTGAATGTTATAACCTTTTGGAATTTCCCCATTGTAATATTCATACACATCTCTATGCAGACGTGAACCTGTTCGCCCACCAGATACCGTGTGCAAAAAGTATCCCGTCTTTTTATCTTTTCTATAACGCATTCCATTAAAATACGCTACATTCCCGTCTTCTAAATACTGGATGTCAGGCATTATTCCCCCTCCTTTTCCACAGTGATTCTGTTGCATACCTACAGGCATCGACTAAATGGTTGTTTTCATCAGGATATCCGCTTATAACGTTTCCGTCTTTATCTCTTTCGTATTCGTATTCCGAAAACTCTTTATAAGCATTAGGCGTTCTTTTGGGGTCAATAACGATAGTCCTTGTCTGAAGCCATTTCATAGAATATTCAACACTTCCAGGACCTTTTATCGCACCTCTTGCTGGAAGCCCAAAGTCTCTATAATCATTGATTGATTTAGGTTCAGCAGAATCGCAAGTAATAGTATAATCATCGTATTTTCTTTTTAGAATCTCGTCTGCTGATTTCCTATTACTCCATTTATTTTCGTAAATTTCATCAATGAGATATATCTTTTCAGTGTTATGATTGTAATACAAACGAATAAAAGCATACGGATCAGGGAAAAATCCCCAGTCACACCCCTGAAATATTTTGTCCATGTGACTGATTTCTTCATCTGTAATATCTCTGATTTCCAAATATTCAAATACATTACCGCCGTTTCCATTCGCAATTCCCATATATTCATGTTCGTAAGCGTTTGGATTGACTTCTTTCAGATGCTCTGCTTCGTCAATAAATGGCTGCCCCAGCCATCCTTTTGGCACGTCCAAGTAAGTTGATGAATGAACTATTCTGTTCTCTTTCGGTTCAAGAACATACTTATTAGCCCAGTTATTCATTGTTTTTGGCGGATTGAAGCTCTTAAATATCCATGCAAGGTTGCCGCCACGAATCGCAGACTGCTCAATCTTACGAATTTCCTCAGTACCTGCGAACTGATCTAATTCCTCGAACCAGAGAATGCCGATATAGCCGAACTCAGGGTTGATAGATTTAATTTTGTCAGGGTCATCAGCACCACGGAAGTATATCTTTTGTCCGGTTGCTTTTAGCGTAATCTCCATAGGTGATAACTTAGAATCGAATTCTTCTGTAAATTCCTGCTTTCCAATAGCCCATTTGATTTTGTTATACACAGAATCTTTAATGGTGTTCCCGACCTTACGGCAGACAACTGCATGAATATCATGGTTGTTCTTCATCAACTCTACTATAGTCATTCCGACAGTGGTTGATTTCGTGGAGCCACGTCCGCCCTTAAATACATACTCCAGATGTTTCTTGTCTCGAATGTCTCTGATAGCCCAATGAAAACAATCAGGAACATTATACAGATCCATGTGATACTCTTTTGCATTTCTGGCAGCTTCCTCCGCTGCTTTCTTTTCTTCCTGCTCTTGCTTGATTTTTAATGTCTTTTCCAGATCGTTCATAGATTTCAGCTGATCTGAGAAATCCGGAGTGAACCCGAATGAATCAGTCAGCTCACCTCTTGCGATCATGGAACGGCGTTGCTGAATTTCTGCCAGAGACATGATATCAGTGCCTTTTTGCTTTTCGATGAGAGACTGTTTTTCTGCTATATATGCTAAAACCTTATCATTTCTTATCAGTCTGCTTCCTTCCACTTCATGATTTTTGTATCCAGCTCTTCTTGCGGCATTAGATGCATTCCCGCCATTTTTTATATATTCATGCACAAACGCTTTCTGTTTAGGAGTGAGATTCATTTACCCACCGTCCTTTGTATCCGGGATAAAATATCTTTCAATAATACTCTGGCTAACATCTATTTCTTGTCCAGTTTTACATAATACAAACATATTTCTAAATTTAAGCTTGTCTGCAAAATTATCCCTTATTTTTTCTATAACGGAAAACGGAGGTATTTTTACTTCCTCTCCTTCTCTTGTTACTCCAAGTTGACTTGCCCCATTTAATATATACTTATCTCCCACCATCATTTTCTGACTGCCTCCCATATCTCTTTTAGACACATGACCACATCATACTGGGATGCAGTTCGTAATATTTCATAATCGCAATCTTTCCATTCGCCACGTTTTGTTGGTCTGAATACCGGCGTTGATATGATTGTTACTGTTATCAAACGCTCCTGTTCATGGCTGTAGAATTGCGATGTTCCGATTTTTATGATTAATCCGGTGGATAATATAGCTTTTTGGAGTTTTCTTGTAACTAATTTTAAGTTCGCCATATTATCACCTCCAACTGGCTATAAAACCCCATAGTAATACTTCTGAGTATATTTTATCACAGGTCAGTAGAAAAGTTGTGGTACATGTTTGAGGAATTTTGCGTTAAAAAAGAGCCGGTAAATACCGACTCTCTGATTGACATGTAAATTCAAATATATTATAATTTTTAAAGAAGTAATAAAGGTTCAATACAAGGCAAAAGCCCTCAGTACTGGGAATACTGGGGACTTTCTTTTTTTTATAATATATTCATTTGATATTGAGTTACTTTTTTATGGCACTTATTGCAAAGCCATATCAAATTATTTTCATCATTTGTTCCGCCCAATGACACCGGTATCATATGATGCAATTCTAGGTTTTCTGTACTTCCACATTTCCCACATTTTTTATAGTCGTTATACATACCTTTGTTTTTACGATTAGTTAATTCTTTTCTTCTCTCATAATAGTTTCTTTGCGAATAATCAATCCTTTTTGGGATATTAGGGAAATACGAATTTATTATTCTTGAAATGTGCATACTTGATAATTGCTTGCCTCTACTCCGGTTCCCATATGATATAATCAATGGATCATTTATTTTTGATATCGTCAATGCAGAATAATCATTTACTACAACATACCGAAGTATTTTTTTGTTTCGCCTTTCAACTTCTGTGTTCTCCGGCATTTTTTTAATAAAATCAGCCATTTCAATTCTAAATTCAGGCTTTATATTCCATCCTTTTTTCATAGTTCACCTTTCATTTTCATTATAGCCTCACCCTGATCTCCCGGACACCCCATGAAGCACTCCGGGCAATGTTCGTAGAATGTACATCTGATGCAGTCATGCGGACTGATTGAGTTACAATATTGATGCAACACTGCGAATGCCGATATGGCAAGCTGCGGGGTTATGTCTGGTGGCTTAAGCATCATGTTTTTACTCGCCCTGGTCACTTCCACATTATCATCTTTGAACTTCACAGTATCCCCATTACATTTTATCGTAACTTCGTTCTTTTCTCTATCAATTTCAAGTGTAGGTTTGTTATTCATCCTTCTTCATCTCCTCCAACTTCTTCTCAGCTTCTTCACGGGTGAGGAATACGGTTTTACCAATTTCGCTCATTGGAAAAGCTCCTGTTATTGAACCGATATAATTTTCATAGTAAAATATGATTTGATCTTCTATATCTGGCTCAACATAACTATCGCAATATCCATATGAAAATGCTTTTATTTCATACGATTCCGGATATCCAAAATCGTTATCCCACACCATATCTCCGACCTTACACGGCAATCTCACAAGCAAGCCCTGTTCTTCTAAGTCTTCGTAAGCAGCAAGTTTACGAATCATTTTTTTCATAGTCCTACAATATGCTGTACCAGTTGGACAGTTATCGCAAAATTCACCACATTCAAACACAGGATCTCTTTTTTCGTTATAAGTAATCCTTCCATTTTTCAATTTCGTTAATCTCTCCATCTACTTCACCTCTTACATCTGACTTTCTATAGTATCTGCAAGTAACTTCAAGGACTTAATAAGCGAGTCAATCAATGTTCTGTCTGGGTTTTTAGCAAATGCTCTGACAAGGTTTATAGCATCTTTGATCTTCTTCTCATATTCAATTACGTCTGATGCTTCTACTAATTCATATCCCGGTGCAAGACTGGCATTTCTTGTTAGTTCTTTATTGCTATCGAACTTTAATATATCCGGGATCTGCTGTTTTTCAAAGGGATATGGATACACTTCTTTTCCGCCGTACCATCTATATCCTTGTTTCTTTGCTGCTTTCAGAATATTTTCATACTCTTCATGCGTTCTGACTAATACACATTTATTTGTCAAATCGATCATCTACTTCACCTCCTGTAATAAACTTCGATCGTCAACCGCATTTCCAATAACGACTACTTTCTTCGCCCAATACGAGAAATCTTTTCGATAATTGGTTTCTTCTGGAAAATCTACATAAAATCCTAAATTTCCATTACCGTATTCTCCAAACTTAACAACAGCCGCAACTGCGCCATACTGGATGATGTCATTCTCCCAGATTCTCTTCCCATTCTTGTCGCAAAGTCCTGTAAACTGGCAGAGTGTTTCTGGATCAACCAATTTCATTCTGTCTGTTATTAAAAAGATGATTGGCAATATACTCGCTTTTTTATACGGCTGAACAATATAACAATATCCGCTGTCAATATCTAAATCTATGAGGCTCCCCTCTATCCATTCACCATTATCAATCCGCTTCGCCTTGAAAAGAATTTCTCTCATTCAACTCCACCGCCTTTCACAATTTCATCAATTGTTGTATCTCCTTCTATGCAATATTTTTCAAATAAATAATTCTCTAATTGCTCAATAACCTTCTCCACATCAAAAACTGTCAGCTGTCTATTAATACAATTAATAAATTCTTTTTGGTCAGAATCAATACTCATACCAATATCCCATATTTTAATATATTCAATTAAGTCGTCCGCATCTATTAATCTACTCATTCAGTTCCACCGCCTTCTAAGATTTTAATAGCATAATCTATAGCTCTGTTCCATTCCAAGTCCTCGTCATTGGAAACAACACGAAATCTGTTCATAAGCGATTCCGTAATTTTTTCCGCATCAAAAGCTGTCGGCTGCTCGTCAATCACTTCCATGAGCGTTTTCTTTCCTCGCAAGTACTCTTTTATTATTGCCTCTTTTAACTTATCTGCATCAATTAACCGCATTTTTCATTTCTCCTTTTCAATCGTTAATGAAATTATCAAGAACCAACACGCATGCTATGATATTAATCACCAGAATATCCCATTTTTGATTGATTATATTCACAACAATACATGCAAAATTCACAACGCCTAAAGTTAACGAAAGATATTTTTTCATTGTTTTTCATCCTCCCACACTCCCAACAACCGCATCCTCTCATACAGTACAGCGACGGTCTTGCGTCTGTATCCGTAA
>ENA-OPVT01000251-OPVT01000251.1-human-gut-metagenome-genome-assembly--contig:-NODE-251-length-44076-cov-4.314645_pt1 | contig 44076 bp, 61 predicted proteins | sample MGYA00241499_ERZ501990 | MGnify/ENA primary metagenome ERZ501990 (study PRJEB25962, sample SAMEA2042104) | human gut metagenome | biome: human gut; feature: human-associated habitat; material: faeces...
GGGGGGACTTTTCTTCTCACTGTTCTAACGTCGATTTTTTGTTTGTTTTATCTAAAGTAATAACGGCTAGTTTATTGTGTCCCTGTTGGTCTCTTGATACAGCTCGATTGCGTCCTTCACGCAATCGTAGTGCTTATCCAGCATATCAAGTAGTGTAATCAATTCCTGCAAAGGAAGACGGACACTCTCTCTTCCTCTGCATAGCGCAACTTCCTTGCCACGGCAGACAATAGTTAGGCAATCTTTCCCAACGTCATCATCTATCCTGTACATTGCGTCGGTTATTGTTTTCTTTCGCACTTTTTCAAGGCTCAGCTTATAAAGCATTATTCCTTCAACCATCTTTCCAGTGTTTCCACTGATTCACCAGTAATCCGTGCGGCAAACTCAATCTTCATTTGTCCTTGTTTGAGTCTCTCCGCGATCCGGTCCCAATCCTTCGGCTTATTCTCATTCGGTGCGCCTACAATCTCAGCAAGCGGTAATCCGCAGCTTGTCCCCTTATAAGAACTGATGAAGTCATGCGCTTCTTTTGCCCTCCCGGCGAGAAGTCCGGTGATTGCTAGTGCTTCACTTTTCGGCAGTATTACTGTTTTTCCCCAGCCGCTGAATGCAACCTCTTCTCCATCGACAACACATGTGAAGCGCTTCTCGACTCCATACTCTCTATCGTCGTCATAGCGATAATACCTGTCTGTCCCCGCTCTAAGTTCGCCCAATCCTCCATTAATTAGCATTGAGAAGAGCCTCCCTTCTGCGGAACTCCGCTCTTACAGCCTCCCTCCGTCTGCTGTCACCCTCCATCTTTATCGGGTGGCACCGTTCAAGAATTCGGTCGTATAATCTTTCGTCCATCGTCTCGGTTGATTTCTTGAATTCTGCAATCGGTATATTCGTTGTGATAATAAGTGGCGTTTTCGCTTCATAGCACATGTTTATCACCTTGTAGACAAGCTCTTTCATGGTCGAGGTTTGCCTCTCGATTCCGAAGTCGTCTATCACAAGCAGTCTATGCCGTACAAGCTTCATGAGTTTTTCCACCTTCTCATAGCCCTTCAAGCCCTCAATCTCTTCTGCGATATATGAGAAATTCGTGAAGCGTGCCGTGTAGCCGTTCTGAAGCAGTGTATTAGCTATTCCGGCGGCAATGGTGGATTTCCCCGTTCCTACTCCGCCAGCGAGCAGAAGTCCTATCCCATCCATCGAAAAGTCCTCGAAATGGTCAGCATAGCCTTTCGCCTTGTCCACGTACTCGTTCTCTTCAAGCTCTTCAAGCGTTCGACTGTATGCCCTCTTCTGCTCTTCTCCGTAATCCTTAAAGCAGCACTTTGTGTTCCTTTGGATAATCACCTCTCGTTTTCTCCGCTCTTCAAGGTTTCGTGATTCTTCAACACATTTGCACCCTGGTTCCACAATCAGAAGTCCTCTTTTCGTGTGAATCATCACCTGTTTCGGTGTGTTGCACACCGAACAATAAATAGTCCCATCACGGACGTATTCGTTTTCTCTTAACTCTCTCATTCATTCTCCTTCCTGATTTCTCCATTCAATGCCACTCCAAGCTACTCCGTCGCTCCGCTTTTCCAAGCAGTTCATTTCCCTTGCGGCTCAATCCGGTTCCTCCGCAAAACCGATCGCTACAGTGCTATTCCCTAGCCACTCCTCACCATTCAGGGCAATTCCTTCGCCTTTTCTAAACAACTCTGTGCTATTCTAAACTTTTCCGCCACCACTCCAATCTAAGCTCTTCCGCAACGTCTCTTTTCGTCTCTATGTTTTTCCCACGCAATTCATCGTTTTTCCAAACTATTCCGTTGCTTGTCTTATCACCACTATTCCTATGCTATTCTCGGCTATTCGCACCGTTTCTTCGCCCAAGCTACACTTTTCAGCTCCTGGACTGTTCTTCGCTGTTCCTTTGGCAATCATCGCTGCACTTTTTCATGGCTACTCAACGCCATTCCACAACCCTTAAAACAAGTCGTCTAAGTCCGTCTTGCTGTAGTCAAGTTTCGGATTCATTGGCGGTGTATAGTTCTCATCGAGATAATCTATGTAGCCGCTATTGAAGAATGTGCTTCCGTTCTGTGCTTGTCGCCACTCGTCCTTTTTCAAATCATCTAGGTATCTATCAATGGCACGTTTGACATTATCCCAACCGTGGCTCATCAATCGCTCTTTCGACTTCTCGGACACTTGACCCTTCCCTCGCTTGTTAGGGTAGTACTGCCAAGCTCTTTCGAAGAACTCTTCGGGGGTCTCTTCAGGTGATTCAGAACACGAATGCACATTATTAATATCTCTATGATTATTATTAGTATTATTATTTATATTTATATTGTGTGACATTTTGTCATACCCCCTAGGACATTTTGTCACACCCCCATGTGACAATTTGTCATACCCCCTGTGACAATTTGACACACCCTGTGACATTTTGTCATACCCCCTCTCTGCCTGATAGGACACTCTTTTTTCGTTGTTATTGAGAACTGTTTCCGTTTTGGAAATAGTCTTCTCTTCAACAAGCTTGTTAAGAATCCGCATGATATGCCTTCTTGAGCACCCCGTCCAATCTGCAAGGTATTGTGCCGATCCGGTGAACTCTCCTTGCTTGTTCTGCGAGAATCCGTAGATAATCGCATAGACGATAAGTTCATTTCCCGAAAGCTTCAGGTCTGTTCTCATCCACCCCTGAATTGTGATGTAAGTTCCGTCGCTAATCATATCCACCTCCTAGAAAGGCAAATCATCGTCCACTCCGATAAATGCGTCCGTTACACTCTCGCTTCTATGCTCTTCCTGGTGTCCACCGCTGTTTGGTTTTGTCAGGAACTCAACCCTGTTTGCAACAACATCGGTTGTGTAAACCTTCTTTCCGTCCTTGCCATCGTAGCTTCCAGTCTGAATTCTTCCATCGACCGCAACCATGCTACCCTTCTTCAGGTACTTGTTGCAGTTCTCAGCGTTCTTCCCGAATGCGATAATCCGAATCCAGTCTGTACCCTCCGTCGGTCTATCAACCGCCATTGTGAACTTGCATATAGCCGTGTCCTTGTGTGCTCCGCCGCATGTCAGTTCAGGGTCTCTGCCCAGCCGACCAATCTCAATTACTTTGTTCATGCTTCTCTCCTTCCAGTAAATAATTAATTTCTTCTCTCGACATCGTTTCGATGCCTTGAGCTTTGCAATCAAGAACGACCTCATCAATCAATCTTGACATTGACTTTGTATCGTACTCGGAAGTTCCGTAATACGCTTTTAAATTGTGGTAGCCGGCAGTCCTTCTGCACGGTCCAATATCATCTACGAACCATGCTATACCGTGACTGCTCCACACCTTCGAGAAGGCCCATAATGCGTCCTCTCGCACGGGAATTACGTAATATTGACCGAATTCCCTTACATAGTACTTGTAGAGCTCTATGGGGCTATTTTCGACCTTAAAAGCCAACTCTTTCAAAAGCACCCACATATAAGCGTTTGCGTCCAGTGACCTTTTCTTCTTTCGCCGCTTGATAGACACCGTGTACTCCGCCTCAGAATCTACCTTTCCAGCTTCATCAATGATTCTCTGAAGCTCCGCAGCTTCCTTCATGTCACACTCAATCGTTAGTTGTGCGCTCCACAGTGTCGTCTGAAGATTCAGATTCTTTATCCGCATAGTTCCTTCCGAAAACCTCCACAAAATTTGTGTTCGGGTACGCTTCATCAAAGCGTACCTGCGCCCATGCCTTCAATCTATCGTTTAATTCTCTGTTATGGTGTACTCCGTGCGGCGGCTCATTGTGGTGAGCGTGGCACAAGTAAACCATCATTCCGTAGGCGGTACTGTTCTTTCGATTAGCACCGCCGTATACGTGATGTTCCTCCGTATTCGGATTCCCACAGAATAGGCATCCGGATTCGCGATCCTGCAATATCGACTTCATCAAGCGTTTGCCTTATCAATTTTGCTGTTCAGAACCTTGCTTGCGTGAACATAATCCGCTTTGGTCATATCCGAAATCTTCTCGACCTTGTAATATTTCAGGAACTTTTCGGTGTCCGTTCCCAGCTCTTCCATCATCTGTTCAAGCACTCTGCACTCAGACTTTGAAATCGGCTGCATTGCCTTCTGATTTTCCTTTGCGTTCAGAACTTCTTCTGCACTGGCGATGGAAGTGTCGATTCCGATACCGCAGAATCCAAGCGCTCTTCCAACCGCCGATGTTTCACAGTTTTCAATGTATGAAGTCTTGTTGATGAAGGAAGAACCTTCCTTCTCGTAGGCAAGACCTGTTCCGAGAAGAATGTCATTCCCTTCATCGCCTTTAGTCCACGCCTCCGCTCTGATAACGCACACGCCATCTTCAAGGGAAACAATGTCCGTTCTGATACTTCCCATCGGGTAAAGCTTGCGGAAAGCGGTCACACGCTGTGGAACCTCCGCATAGTCCTTGCCTTTAACATCGGTTGTCTTAAGCTCTGCATTAACCGCCTTAATCTGTTCGTAATTGATAGCCATCTTCGCACCTCCTTACCAAGCCATTCTCATGTAATCGCTGTTCCATTCCTTCTCAATATCGCTTCTTGAAAGCTCGTCCGCTTCGAAGTAGTAATCCTCAGTCACGATTCTCTCTCCACAGCACGGGCAGTAATGGAAAGTCTGCTCATGCTCTCCGCAGTCGAACAGCACCTCAGTGTCCTCTGTAATGTCGTCCTCCGTGTATACCGCCCCACACTCTTCACAGCGGTACTTCTTCGTCAAGTCGATGTATTCCTGATTCTTCATAACCTTTTTACCTCCCTAGAATAAGGCCTCCGCCCACACATAAGCTCCGTTGTTCGGGTTCTGTCCGAATGAGTTCTCGTTGGTGTACTCAGAAGTGTTCCATCCGTGAGCAACAGTGTAGCCAATAATGGCTGAATAGAGGACTGAACCGTCCTTCCAGAACTCAACGAAAAGGTACTTTCCGTCTTTCCTAGGGTTAACCCCCTTGTTCCATACGATTTCCTTGTGAATCTTCATTTCTTTTTCACCTCTTCCAATACTTCCATTACTCCGCTGAAACAGAGTTCAAACAGCGCTCTCAGTACTCTTTCGTCGTACCCTTCTGAAATTGCACCTCTAGCAATTGCCCTTCCAGCGGTTGCATACTCAGCAAACAGGCTATCAATCATTCCTCCAACGGTTACCATTCCAAACTCATCTGTCTTAATCATCTACATAACTCCTATTTCATTGTTCCCTTCTCGATAAAGTCCATTCTGTCGTTGTCTGCATACAGACCGAAGACCACCCAGGAAACAATCTTCTCGAACACCTTGTAAGCTTCCATCAGCTCGTCAAACGTTCTGCTAACGCTTCTCCCGTTCTTGTCGTTATGCGCTCTCACCGCATACTTGTTTCCGACCTTGTTAATGCTGTAATGCACCTGTCTGCTAACATCATCAACGCTTGTAATCATGAAATCCATTCTACATACCTCCCAACAAAATCATTGCTACCATCATCAGTGTTCCAATTGTGCCTCCGATGTACATTCCCAGCGTGTCGCCGTTGTACTCATCAGCCGATTCCTCTTCGAGGAACTTTTTAACCTTCAATCTGAAGCTCTTCATAACCTTTTTCCTTTCCTTTGCGAAAATCATCGATATTGAGTCGAATGCACTTCCCAACGCGGTAGTACGGGATTGAATCGCTCTCAATAAGTCGGTATACAGACACCGTGCTAATCCCCATGATTTCCGCGAACTCTGATACTTTCACAAACATCACAGCCTCCAAAGTTCACTATTCTTCAACCTCGTTTGAAAAAAAAATATCCCGAAACTCTTTCATTGTCCGAATATCAAGCTTTCCTACAAGGTACTGTTGTTCGTCCGGCGTAAATTTTGCCTTATTTGTTATCTTTCCCCATAGGGCTTGTCTCGATATTCCCATTTCTTCGGCTAAATACGACTTTTTCATACCAGAACTTTCAATCCTGTCATTCAGCTTTTTCGTATTTATCAATTTGCACCTCCTTTCCTTGAAGGTTCGCTTTTCTTCAACTTCCACCATTATAGTATCACTTCTGACACTTTCCGTCAACACTTTTTTTACAATTTTGTAATTTTTTATTTAACATCGGCACGCTTTATGTTATCTTGACGTTGAAAGAAGGTGAATATTATGAATGGCAATATTGGTGATAACATTAGGGCAATGAGAAAGAAAAGAGGATTGTCACAAACGCAACTCGCAATCAAGCTTGGGTATAAATCTAAATCAAGCATTGCAAAAATAGAAACTGGAAACGGCGATGTTCCGCGAAGTAAGCTCCCGCAGTTTGCAGAAGCACTCAACTGCTCAATTTCCTATTTAACAGGGTGGAATGAGCTTAAAACATTTGACGATGAACACCTCGAAAAAACACCGTATGACATTCTATGCGATAAAATCGGTCGCTTGTCGCCGTCCGATGTAGACACGGTATCGGAGTATGTAGATTTTGTACTCAATAAAAACAAGGGGAAATAATCATGCATATAAAACAGCTTGAAAAGAATAAGTACAGAGTGTGGATTGATATTAACACCGATTATTCAGGAAAAAGGAAGCAGAAATCAAAAGTGTTTCACGCTTCCACAAAACGAGATTTAAACAATCAAATAAATGAATGGGTTGAGTCAATATCGGGAATATCCGCCCAATGCAGAACCGTTTCCGACATGTGTAATGCTGTATGGAGTCAGGTTGTCAATAATAAATCCCCAAATACGATTCACACCTACAACGATCAGCGCAACCGCATAGACAACACCATCGGTTTGTTGCGCCTTGAAAAGCTTTCCCCTCGCACCCTTCAAATGTGGGTTGATGATTTATCTTCCGAGCTTTCACCGAGAACAATCCGCTTCACATACTCCCTTCTTCGTAACTGTTGCTCTATTGCTGTAACGTGGAACCTAATTAAGACGAATCCATGTCACGACGTGAGCCTTCCTTCCGTAAGAAAAAAGGAAGTACAGATATTGTCACCTGAAGATTTCACTGTTTTCTGCTCGCACCTAGACGAACTGCCACTCGATTATAAAGTCTGTTTCGAACTTGCTTTGTTCGGATCGCTTCGAAAAGGGGAAGTGTTAGGAATAATGGAAGATGAAATTCCTGATGATGGAAGGTTCTATATTAAGCGTGCAAGGTATTCACCCAATTTAAGGGAAGTGTTTGTCAAGGAAACGAAAACATCTTCCGGTGAACGTCTATGCATACTTCCACAATTGGTAGTTGATGATGTTATAGCCCTTCGGAAACAGCACATACAGAGCAAACTAAGGTATGGGAAGGCGTGGGTTGATTCACCTTATTTGCTGAAAGAAGAAAACGGAGAAGCTTTCCATGCTTCTCTATGCATAACAAGGTTACAATCCTATATGAAGAAAATAGGGCTTGAACCAATCTCTTTCCACGCACTACGCCACACATACGCTTCGATATGCATTTCTTTAGGCGTGAATCCCGAGATAGTATCTAAGCGCATGGGGCATTCAAACATATCAACAACGCTAGGTATATATACGCACTTATTCGAGCAAAAAAATAATGATGACGAAATAGCGTCAGCATTAGGAACGATGTTGTCTCAATCTGTGGAAAAGTGCGACTAATCTTATCAAATGTTACATTCTCGTTACACTTTTTAAAGCAATCACTTTCAAACATTTTAATATCAACGATTACAATCAACTTCTCATAGATTATTATTATTTGTGAAGTGGATAACACCCGATAACATCTCTATCGAAAATGTTGAAAACTCCGCATTTCTCGATATGGGTGTTATGCATTGTTATATAAAGTTATAAATTATTTTGTTACACGCTTGTTACATCTTCGGGGGAAGGACTGCTATACCCCTTCTTCCCGTCTATGTATGATTCCTTCGCAGCGTCTATAGCTTTTTCAAGCATTGCTAGATTTGGTCGAAACTCTTCAGGAGCTTCTATTTCACCATTCATTAGCTTCAGCTTATAGTCTTCTAGAATGTGTTCGGCTACAAGAATACGTGCGCCTAAAGGGTTGCACAAATGAGCAAGCGTGAGTTGTATCACGGAAGCAGGACTCGACCCATGGCTTCCTGAATAGATATACACCAATGCAAGCTTATCTTCGGCGGTTAAGTTTTCGGACATTAACTCGTATAAGCGATCCACGTTATCCGCATTTTCGCTCTCTTCCAATGCGAACTCATCAGGATATGAAAGTATGAACATATAAGGAATTGGGTTTTCTCCGACCGTTCTGAACCATTCTATCATTTCACTCACGGTCGGTTCGCTTTTTCCGTTTTCCCACCTACCTATAGTTCGAACTTCTACATTGAGCGCTTCCGCCATGGAAGATTGAGATTTACCTACTCGCTTCCTTGTGTACTTCATAATTTCTCCAACTGTCATTTTTCACACCTCCCACCTTATTTTATATCAACCGGACAAAAATGTAACCAATTTCATCTGAAAACAGTGCATTTTTAGAATTGTGATTTTGTTTCAACTTCGATACAATCCAACTTATCAAATGTAAGGAAAGGAGCGTATCAATGGATAATTTTGTTCGATTAAGCGGAATGCTTGCTAGAAGGTATGACGATTATTTTGTTCTTGACTGCAACGGCGTATTCGTTCGCTGTGTTGATTATGACACATCAAAGTTTAATATCACCGATTGCTTTGTTATTACTGGTCACTTGCTCAACCAATACAGACGGAATGTGAACACGCTGATTGTGAGCGTTAATTCGCTCAAGTTTGTCACATAGAAAAAAGAGTCGGATTTCTCCGACTCTTTTCTCTGAATACCGTATTGTTAAATGAGAAAGGAGGCGCTCAATAATGACTCTGAACGCTATTATGTACAGGCTTATTGTACACCTCCAATCATCACATTTCAAGAACATTTGTTCTCTTACTGCTTTGTAATGTCGATAGCAAGATTGCTTCCGGTGACGGCTTGACCACCGATTACAACAGTAAGCGTGGAGCTGTTCTTCCCGCAGTATAACCGCACAATACCGCTTGTTCCCAGTGTGACGGTATCACCGATTGCCTTAATAGACTGTGAAGCATTCATTCCCGGAACAGGCGCCCCGTCCTGATAAACCGCCATTGTGACATTTCCAACCGCAGTTCCTACCACCGTAGCTGTAACAGCAACATCATAGTAGCCTTGACCGTTCAACTCCATGGCATTATTCGCCATTTGGCAGCATTGACCAAACCTTCTAATTATTGTATTCGGCTGATAGGTTCCACCTTCCGGAATAGTCGCCGTGCTTGTATTCACTGCATAAATCGCACTTTTGCAACTCATAATTCCCTCCTTGGCTATATGCCTTTACACTTGATTAAATAGCGACTCCGCACCCGCAGTTACCGAACGGATTAGAACCACTGCAATAAGTAGTAGCATTAGGGTATCTTACGACACCGCACATTGCGTTCTGCATCTGAAGCTGCGTAACCTGTGCCTGTAACGACTCAATCTTGTTCTGAGATAATGCGTCCAGAATCTTCTGAGTCTGTGCTGTAGTATTCGCATTGATGTTCGCCGTATTGATTGCGCCGTTATAATTAACGCCATCAATACCACGCTGAGTGATACAGCAACAATCAGAAATTCTGTTCTGTGTCTCATTGAAGTTTCTCAAAGTCTCGTAACCGAGATTTGATATGCCGTTCTGTACACCCATGTAATCGTTCTGAAGGCTATCATTAAGTCTCCCGACCGAATTCTCAAGACCGTTGAAGTTCATCGCATTACATAATCCCGCTTCCGTCACTGGTTCAGAATGATTGCCTCTATTCCAAAATCCGCCTCCCATCATCATCAGAATCAGCAAAGCGAAAATCCACATTCCACCGTTGCCAAAATAATCATCATTATCCTTTGTCACGGCGGCAATGTCCGACAAGCTCATGTTTTCCATTTCCTTCTCCTTCCTTCGGATAGACCGAATAAGTAAAATAATTGACGATAAATTTAACTAACTTCCGCGTAAGTTAAATAATTTCTAAAAAACTAAAATAACTTTCGCTAAATTTCACTTGCGCAAGTGGTTTTTAAAAAAATAGGGTAGTTTTTTTAAATATGTGTGCTTAATCGTGTCAAAACGTGTCATTTCGTGTCAGAAACGACACATTTTGTGCCGATTCTAAGTTTCACTAGCTATTTAATGCTGTTCATAAATTCGTTTACATCGATTCCACGTTCTCTACAGATGGACCGCACCATCTGTTCCGCAGATACTCCCCTTCCCGATAACATACCAATCACGTTCTGCATTTGTCTTGAATCGTTCATCATAGCTTTTGCCCGATTCGCTAGATCGCCTAGCTGATTATTGTTCTGATTCCTGAATATGCTGCTTCCCATTTAAGACTTCCTCCTTAAACTGTTCGAACTCTGCCTTTGTGATGTACTCCTGTGAAACATTTGGTGTAGCCGTGACCTCTTCAAATCGAAAGATTCGAATTGTTGGGAATCCCGCACCGTCGGTTGACTTGAGATAGAATATGTCCTCTGCACCATCGAATAGTGCAACAACGCTGTTCGGGCGCATTTGATATGCTTTAGCACCGTCAAGACCAGTTACCCTCACAAGCTGTTCATTGCCCCCATAAGGCTGATAAAATCCGTACATGGTAGTATTCCTCCTTGTCCAAATTGTAATAAGAAAGACGACGGTCAACCTTTCGATTAACCGTCGTCTTCCTATCACATTTCTACCTGTAAACCCCTCGTTGCCGTGGAGGCAATATTGGGTCATATGCCTGTACTTCGTCGTACTTCCGTTTAAGCCTACTGATAATCCTATCAATTGTCGAAACAGACAAGTTCAGTTCCATGGCTTGCTTTGTTCTGCTCCAACCCGCCGCACGTGTACGCATTACAATTTCTTCATCTTCGGACAAGTTCGCCTGTTCGATGAACCGTTCCAACACTATTTTAGTCCAGATTACTTCGTTGGTCATGTCGCTCACCTACTTTGTTAGATGTTTCAGAGGGTCAACAGGCTCTCCGTTAATCATCATCTTAAAGTCAAGGTGTGGGCCAGTGGAGACACCCGTATTTCCTGACCGGGCGACTTCCTGACCCCGTGCAACCTTCTGCCCCCTCCTTACACCGACTTTAGACAAGTGGCTGTACTGAGTGACTACTCCGTTTCCGTGGTCAATCTGAACGATGTTTCCATAGCCACCTGACCAACCGGTCGCTACAACCGTTCCGCCATCGGAAGCGCTAACCCTTGTACCTTCAGGAACGGCAATGTCGATTGCTGGGTGATTCGAGGAAGCACCAGCAGTCGGCGCATTTCTGTAGCCGAAATAGGAAGTAATTGTTCCGTGTGCCGGGTAGATGTACTTTCCGGTTGACTTACCTTTACCTTCTTCATCAAGTCCAAGTGCCTGAGCTTCCTTGTAGTACTTCGAATCCTTACCAATCTTCACACGGTTTCGATTCTCGTACAGATAATTGATATCCTCTTTGGTAATGCCTGCGTCCATCAGTTTTGCTAACGACTTCGCCGCACCTTCCGCATTCTCAACCTTGCACGCCTGTTTGAACTCACGTGCCGTGTCTGAGTTCTCAATCATCTTCCGGGAAATGTCCTCTTTCGACCAACCCTGTTCGGCGAGGTAGTTTGTGTACTCGTCCATGCGAGAAAATGCCTTTTTATCCCATTTTTCAATGTCTTTATGGTATCTCGTACGAGTTTCGCTTATGATTGCCTCATTGAATTTTTCCCGAGTTTCTTTCGAGACTCCGCAAGCCTTCATCAGCTTTTTTCTACGCTCACAATCCTTGTACCAGTCTGTGATAGAGATTGTTCCTTCTTTAAGGTGCTTCTTCCAGTCCTTCTTGATATAGTTGACTACAGCCTCTTCACGGTACTCACCCTTCTTGCCCTGGGCTTTTGCGAGAGCTTTTTCAACGTCGGCATCGAAAGCCGCCTTTTCGCGTTCCTTCTTGTCTCTCGTGAAGCCCAAAGAATCGAGCTTATCATCGAGCTTCGAACCTTCCTTGACTCTGAAAAGAGCCTTAATCGTTCTGCCTCCGAGTCCTTCATCGTCCCAAAAACCATAGTCGTCTGTATCCTCTGAGTTTGAGAGTTTTTCATAGGCGCTCTTGAGCTTTCCGAAAAGCGAGTTTGATTTAGCCGCCTTTTCCGCTACTCCACCGAGCTTTTTCTCTACAGCGTTAGGCTCCCCAGGAACTGAACCGCCCATTTCCTTGTACTTCTTTGCGAATACATCCACGCGATCCTCTGCGGCATCCGCGAAAACAGCGAACGGATCAGGTAGTCCAAGGGCGTTAGTTATTGCTCCAACGTCTCGTTTCGCATTGGCAAAACCGAATCCCGCAAAGGCGAGAATCGTGTTCAGGAAATCGACACTATCACCGATTGACAAGTCGTTATCCGCTTTTTTCTTGTTGTACTTATAGAGCGCTTTATTGATTGAGTAAAGCCAATCAGAAGTAATGTTGCTCTGAGACATTAAGCTGAAATAATCAACTTCCTCTCCGCTGAGAAGGTCAAGTGTCGTATTGAATACGCCCCACAACTCTTCGAATCCCGGAATCTGCCGAATTGGGTTTTCATTTGACCAGAAGTTATCGCCAAACAGTTCTTTGAATGCCGCAAGATAGGTGATAGGCTCACCATCATCCTTCGCCTTATCCGTTTTTCTCATTGCCTGAATGAGAGTCTTTGCAAATGCCGCCGCAAAGGAATTGATTGTAAGAACCGTCGCCATCTTCGTGACTGCTTTAGCGGCTTTCACCTTTTTCCCTTCCTTCTTGTAACGGCTTGCTTCGATTAAAGCGTCTCTGAAGATATTGAATGTCTTTAAAGGCTCCGCTTTAAACGAGGAAACAGATTTGGCGATGACATTCTTATCACGCATAATCTGTGCTCTGTGAAGTGGAGAATCTACCGTCTGAGTGTAGTCGAAAATGTATGCCGCACGTTCACCGCAGTACTTAAGAAATTCTTCACTGCCCGGTTTCAAGTCTTTCCGTGTTGCCCTTGTCTCTGCCTTTACAGCTTTCCAAATGTGGAGCCATGTTCTAAGGTCTGCCGCTTCATAAACGCCCATGGCGAGCTTATCACGAATAGACTTTTTGTTCATGATAATATCCTCTGACGAGCGAGAAAAGTTCAGTTCATGGTTGCCTTGGAACTTCCACCACGTGATAGGGCAATACTTGTTCATTTCTTCAATAAGAGCGTTCCGCTTTTTCGACTGAATCTTCGGTGGAAGCATTGTGTCTTTAGGACTCCGCAAGAAGAAATACTTCGGGCTAATTTCCATCCACGCTCTACATACTGCCGTGTACTGCTGTGCCCATACACTAAGGTTTGCGGCAATAGCAGCTCTTTTGTAGTTGTTCATTCCGGCATTGATAATCTTCGACCAACCGTCAACTTTCTTGTCCTGCTGGTGTCTAAAGTCGTTGATGATATTCTTCGTGTAGTCGATAGACTGAACACCGAACGCACGAATCATCTGATTGCTCACGTCACCTGTATTCAAAAGTCGAGTAATGGCTTTCAGTGCCTTCTGTGAAGAAGCGTACAGATTCATTTCATCGCAGTGACGAGCAAACACTCTGATACAATCCTCAATCACAAGAGCGTTCTCTGCTTTTTCGTTTACGTTCTTACTCCATCCAGGGTCAGGAATACCCGCAATGCCGTTGTAGCCTGTTTCAAGGTTTTTGAACTTTCCGTCCTGGACCGTGTACATTGGGAAATAATTTTCTTCCTCGAACAGTCTAACTCCGTACATTTCCATGGAGGCTTTATTTCCACGCTCCGCAATAACCGTTGAAAGATAATCTTGCATAGCGTTGGCGAAATCCTTCTGCTTTTGAGTGAGCCGTGAGAACATATCCGCCAAATCTGCATCGGTAACTGCCACCGTCTTATAGTCGGTCATGTCACGCATAAGCACCTTGTCGGCTACCTTCTCACGAATCTTCCGTGTGTCCTTGTTAATAACAGGAACACGGATTCCTTCACCGTCGCGAATGTGACGCATAGCTGCTTCACGCTTCGCCAGCAGATAAAGCGACATAATCTGAGTGTCGCTCACATCAATCTTCTTTCCCGATTCAAGCTCAATCTCGTTCCTGTGGTCTTGCCACTTCTGAGCGTCACTGTGTCCACCATTAAGGCGCAACCACCGCTTGTTCCCCGGAAGGGTTTCAACGAACTCTGCCGTCTCCTTTGTGTACTGGAAATACTTATCCTGAGAGTTTCTAAGCACGTCCCAAATATGACTGAATGTGCCGCCGGCATTCTTGAAAAAGCTCATCGGTGTTACGTTATCAAAGTTCACAAAGTCACGAACTAATCCATACGCACCTTTGAATTTCTTCGCTTCGCCGTACTTCTTAATCATTTCTTCAAAGTCATTGCAGATATTATCACTGATTCTTTTGTACGACTGTTTCAGTCCGTTCAGGTCCATTTCCTGTCCTTCGGTAATCTCAAATCGGATGCCCTTCAGAACATCTTTTACAACCTTCAACTCTTCGAGGGTCATATCTCTCATAGGCTTGTTGATGGAAGCGAGCACTTCAAGATTATTCATGAGAACCTCGTTCTCTGTGAACATACCCTGATACTCCTTCTCTTTAGAGATTTCACGTAGGGCCTCTCTTAAAGCGTGAATCTTTAAAGCGGCCCCTGTAGGGGTTCCCGTCTTTTTAATCTCCCTCTGCTCTGCCTTAACAGAGTTTGCCGTCTGAATGTCGAGAGCTACAAGAGCTTGTGCGAGCGGTCTCCGAATATCCTGTGGAATGTTTTTCTCGTACTTCCGCTCCTTCGTGAGAAGTCGTGAAGAAAGCCATGCGTAGTTCACGTTGATGTTATTGAGAACCTTCTTTTCCTCTTCACGGCGCTTCCGCTTTTCTTCCTTCGCTTTGTTCTTTTCCTTCACCTTCTCGATACGTTTTTCCCTCGTATCAATCATCTTCTTGTACTTCTTTTCCTGAGATTCGAGCTTCTTCTCGTATTTCTTCGCCTGATTTTTCGCCGCAGTTTTCGTTTTCTCCAACGTATCGTTTGTGTCTTTCAGTTTGGCGGCGAGAGCGTCCCTTTCACCCTTAAGGCGATTCTTCATGGTGTCATACTTTTCCTTCTGCTTATCTGCATAGGTTTTGTACGATTCCGCATCCTGAATAAGAATTTCCGAAAGGTCGTTAACAAGAGCCTTTTTCATCTGATTACAGTCATATTCGCTCAATCCATTAAGACTATTCGCCCAAGACTGCATACGTTCTTCCAAGATATACGGTAAACCTTCTTCGTTGTGAAGCTCTCCATCTTCTTGTAATGCACTGCCTAATCCCATTTTGGTATCTTCGGTGCCGAAAAGAGCTGTTGATATATCAGGGTTCTCATTTAAATACGTGTCAACATTCGACTTCTTCCTGTTCGAATCAGCCACCGCAGAAGCAAAGCTTCCTGTGTAACTAGCGCTTCCGTGCCTTACGGTAACATACTGGAAATGTCTATTCATTTCGGAAACCGTTACGTTGTTGACCGTTCTATAATCGCCCCACTTTGAGCGTTCAATGTAGATAGGATTCTTTCTGAGAGCACGCTTAATATTGAGAAATTCACGCATTTCGTCGTTCTCATAGTTGTAATCAATCACATCAACAATTTCTTCGCTTGCCTTTTCCAAGACATCGTAAACGACATCCATATTCGGATGTTCCTTCTGAAGCTCATAATATGCCGTTGTGAGTGCGTCCACCGCAAAATCTCTTGTCTCACGCATGGTTTTCTTCGACATGGTGGTATCATCACCGACAACCTTATGAAGGAGATCGCCGACTTTGTTCTTTACGGACTTTGCGTTCAGAACCTGTCCATGTGTGAGTTTTTTATCTGCCTTGAGCGGTTCGATAACGGAATCAATTGTTTCACGGATTTCTGCTCTCGTGTCGATGTTATCCTGTTTAATCATAGGGTTGAAGCGAGGGAACGACTGTTTCTTGAAATCTTTATGGTCTTTCGTCTCTTCATTCCAATTGATAAGTTCGTTTACAAGTTCGCTGTCTTCGCTGTTCTCAATGTTCGTGAAGCCTTTAATGTAATCGTCGTACTCATCATCATAACCGGAATCTTCGGACTCCGTTTCGAAACCGTTACGCCGTCTGTATTCGATTAACTGTGCTACACGCTCTTCTCTTTCGAAAAGTTCGTCGTACTCGTCCTCCGTACCCTTTAAGCTGTCGAGCTTTTCCTGGTCGGCAATCGTCCATCTTTCATCACCGTATTTCTTAAGCTGCTGTTCATACTCTTCCGGTGTTAAGTGTCGGATATAGTCATAATCAACATCAGGTTCAACTTCCATAGAATAATCATCATTCACGGAATAAGATTTTCCTTCACGCTGTACCATCTTTCCGAGACCCATAGCAAGCTTTTTGTTATGGAGTGCTGTTGTCAAAAACTCTTCGGCATCCTTAAGAAGATTGTACTGAGAGAACAGAGCTTCCTTGTATCTGCTGTCGAACTGATTTCCGAGACCGAATATATCCCGAATCTTTCTGATTACCCTTCTGACGGCGTTTAGAAGCGTTCTGCCGGCTTTAAAATGCTTTTCGGTAATTCTGTCCATGAACTTATCATCATGCAGAATTTCGCCCATTTGAGAGCAAATAACTTCTTCTAAAGCCTGTTCGTCATTCAGCTTCTTACCCGCTTTCTTGTAGCGTTCTTTCACGTCCTTAATCGTCTCGTTGAAGTTCTCCGCATTATCCTGTGTCCACATCGTCTTGAACGCTTTGGCGAGGTTATCATACCCCTTCATGTCATAATCCTTGATACCGTGGACAAGTTCGTGCATTGCGGTATATGCCATGTTTTCCGATGGTGTTGCAGAATTCAAGATGATTGTATTCGTTGCATAGTCAAAGAGACCGTTCACATCGGCTCCGCCTGTGTAGCTCTGAATGTCATCGGTGAGTTCAATATTCACCGAGAAAATATCGGCGAACTGCTTGAGCGCTTTTCTTGTTTCGGCATTCGCATTTCCGCTTGCCTTTACGGTAAAGCCGTTGCCGCCCGAATCAATTTTTCCCGCCCGAATCATGGAGTCTACATCTTCTGCCTTGAATCCGTAGTTTTCCACAATGTCACGCTTGATTGTATCAAGGATAGTATCAGGCTTTCCTTCCTTCGCCGCATTATAGGCACGCTCCATCTGCCGCATAAGCACGTTGTAATCCGCTTCCGATGAAACGTCCGCTTTGTTCGAAATCTCCTGAACTACGCTCTGACCGATAGAACCCATATTGTTGGAATACTCCGATTCATATCTTCCTCGAACTTCGTTCTTGTAGACTTCGTTCTCTTCCCGTGCACGTGCAACAAAGTTATCTGCCGCCTTTGCAAAGAGATATTCCCTTGTCGCTTTGTTCGTCTCAACCGCATTAAGTGTGCCGTCGCTGTTCAGAATCTGAGGCAACTTCTCACCGGTCGCCTTTTCGAACACTTCACGCTCTTCTGTTTTGTTTGACATGAGCGTTTCAACGTCTTCGGGATTAAGCGTTCCTGTTTCAAGGTTTCCCGCCGCTCTTGCCACATCGCCAATTTGAACATCATCAAGCTGTCTATCTTCATCGAAAGACTTATTCATTTCAATGGCCGTATCGGTGACTCTCTTCACAACTTCGTCTCCGTGCTTCTGTGCCACTTTAGACGATCCGTTAATAAGTCTGTCTGCCCCAGCGTCAAGGTTTTCATTCTCAACTTTCCGCATAGCCAAATTCCGTGCAGTCTGAATGGACTCCGAGTTCTTTGTCATTTGAACATTGATTGCGTGAGCCATATCTGCGTACTGCTCCAAGGCAATATCCGTTCCCTCGTTTGCAGTGTCTTTAATCGCCTGTGCTCTTGTGGCAATTTTGCTATCCTCTACGTTTACCGCAATATCTGCCATTGCCTGTGCCGTGTTGTAGCTTGATACCTTCTCCGAGAGCACGTTCCTAAGAATTTCAGGGCTGACATTATCATCAAGTCCCCTCATGCTCTTCACTACATAGTCTTGCTTCAAGCTGTCTCTGACATTTGCTCCATAGGAAAGAGCACGACCGTTAGTCGCAACGCCCGTTACCGCTGTCATGATGTATGCAGAAGCCATGGCATCCAAAGTTTCGGATGCGGAAAATTTCTGTTTTACAGAAACCATCTTCATGTAATCTGCCGTCATTTCATCTTCAAGTTTTTTCGCCTTTTTAGAGTCTCCAGAAATGCTTGCGGATAAATACTGTTGCATTTTCTCTGCCATGGAAGCAGCTTGCTTTTGACTCATGCCCGAATCGACATAGGATTGAATCTGCTCTTCCAGGAACTCTTTACTGTTAATGTCTTCGCCGTATACCTTCGCCAGTTCTTCACGGCTGACTCCGTATTGTGCCGCCTCATTCGAGATTCTATCTTCAAGGTTATCAGAACCACTGAGAAGCATTTCACGATAGCTCTTTTCTCTCCGTTCATCTACGGCATTTCCATAGGAAAGGTTCGAGATAGGCGCATCCAAAAGACCGCCTACAAGTTCTTCGGTTGCTTCTTCTGTTCCACCAAGGGCAAGCTTCGCACCCGAATAAGCTACATTAGCCGCAACATTTCCGAATCTGTTTCCCACACCTACGGCGAGTCTATCAAGTGCAGTTGACTTTAAAGCACCGAGACCAGTTTTTTCAAGAGCCGCCCCGGCACCTGTGAGCTTGCTAGCAAGACCGGCACCGGCGAACATGTACTCTGTTCCCGTCTCTTTAAGTGCCTGGAGCACGGAATAGAGTCTATCTTCTCCGGCTGTTGCCCCCTGTGCTTCCGCACTGCCCCTTGTGTTACCGTATGTTCTAGCCGCCATGGACACCGCCCAATACGGACCAAAACTCATATCTGCCGCCGTACCAAGACCCGACGTATAAGCACTCATGAGGATTTTTTCAAACCGTGTCAATCCTTCCATGGACTTCTCAACCTGTTTGTCACCGCTTGCCTGAATCTTCTCTCCGGCTGAATATAGCGCCTTTCCAGGGTTATACATGCCACCGCTACGCATATACTCTTCTGCGTTGTTATAGCCTTCCTTGACCCCTCTGAGCGTGTTCTTAGTGCCCTCTGACACGTCCTTCCGCTGAATCTGATTGTTGATGAATCTATCTTCTTCGAATTTGTTTGCCTTGACGATGGACGCTCCACCATGTCTTGTGTACACGTCCGCAACGTCACCAGCTGTTTTTGCAAATCCGCCGACAATCTGCTTTCCTGTTCCGACTGTAGCGTCACTTAATCTCTCATCGGCACGAGCAAGCTTTGTATTGGATAAATCAATGCGGTTGTTATCCATTCTCCGAGAAGCCGTAGAACCGTTCTGATGTTCGCCCATTTCCATAGGTGAAGCACCATAGGAAACCTTTTCCTTGCTCCGATTCTTTGAGAGCTGCTTCTGTGTTTCTTCCAGTTTCTTCTGATTCTCAATCTCTACCTGTCTGTCCGACTTGTCGGAAATTCTTTTTAATGAAGTCGCTTGGTTCGCACGCTCTGTCTCTTCGTTCTTCTTAATCCGTTGTGCTTCATCGTAGTACTTGCCCGATTTATTCTTTACACTCTCACGAACGGCGTTAACGTCCTTGTTAAAGTTGTTTCCAAGCTGTGAGCTTCCGTTTGACCCGCTCTCTTTTTCCTTCGACTGAAGATTCTTCCGTACGTTTTCTGCTTCAATGCGATCCTGATTATTTTTCTTAACCTCTGCCATTCCACGAACCGCTTCTTGCTGATTCGCATTCTTTGTTCCGTTGAACTTTCCTTCATGCTGTTTCTGCCCCGAGGACTCTTGTTCCATGTAGTCTTTTGCACGCTGTCTGTTCTGTTCGGTTATCTCATTCTCAATCTTAACCTGTTTTTCGTGGATAGGCTCGGTCTGCTGTTCAGACATAACACCGTCATGGAGCTTTGACGGACTGGAAGTTTTCGCATAGCGATTCTCTACCGCCTGAATACCCTCTCTTCTCTTTTTCTCAATAGACTGCTGTCTTTCACGCTTTTCAGGATTATATTTTGCGGTTTCCCTTGTTGCCTGAAAAGTATTTCCGGGACGAGAAGTAGACGAACGCTCCCTGTTAAGGTAGCTGTTCGCCGCTTTTTTCCGTGCTTCATAGCTATCACGCTGTGAAGAAGTAGAAGGTGTGGAAACGCTCTGAACCCTTCTCTTTACTTCCTTCTTGCTCTTGTTTGCGTTGGTAGAAAGGAAAGAGTTTCCGGAAGAGCCGTTCCCCGAGTGAATGTTCTGATACTCTCTATAAGCCTGACTTCCGCTCTTTTTAGGTGTAGACTTCCTGACTGCCTTTACACGCTTTTTTACTTCCTTCTTGCTTTTGTTCGTATTAGTAGAAAGGAAAGAGTTCCCGGAAGAACCCTTTCCTTTATGGGCTTTTAGATACGCTTCATACGCTTTCTTATCTTTCTTTCCCAAGGCAATGCCCCTTTCTATTTCTTCTTGTTTTTCTGAAGTTTGGATGCCGCCGACATTACTTTATCGGCAAATGACTTTCCACCGCCACCCGAACTGCTTGAACCTCTGGAAGTCGATGCGCTAGGAGAGTAATAAGTGCTTCCGCCGCTTCTTCTACCACCGCCGCTACTCTTCCGAGAGGACTTCCGACCCCCGGAAGAGCTACTTTTTTTTGCCTGATATACGTTCACATTGTAATTAAGCCGATTCATGAGAGCATCTTCCTTGAAGTTTTTACCCTGCCAGTAATTGTTATTCTTCTGCTCATATCCCCACTGACTATCGGACACCTTGTCTCTGTACCGTCCATATGACGTGTCGTCCGCGTCTCTAAGTGCAGACAATGAGGTGGAAGCACGATTATACGCTTTATCTTCAAGCTCCATAGCCTTTGTGGCAAATTCAGCGTTATAGTCGTTTCTCGACTGCTGAGCCGCACTAACCGCATAGCTTGTTCCAAATCCACCGTTAAGTGCCGCCGCATCCCCCATTGTATTTCTAGCCGCCTGTTCTCCACGCTGAGTGTAAAGCTTCGCCAACGACTGATAACTAGCGTCCTTTGTTGGGTCGTATTTCCAATTTACGACATTATCAAGGGCGCCTGAGAGCTGCTTGTCATACGCTCCCTTATATCCCGATGGTGCTTTGTATGTAGGTGATTTCACAGTTGGGGCTTTCGTTTTCACATACTTTATTCCGCCCATTATTTATACTCCTTTCGTAAGTATGTTTTTGTTTTAGCATATAAGAAAAGCGGGACTTTATTCGCCCCGCCACACCGCTATTTCAAGCGAATTCGCACATATACCGTTCTGTTTTCGTATTTCTGTTTTCTCTTCGGACCGAGGTTTTTCGGTTTAACGTCTGAACCGCCAGCCGAATACCACAAGGCATGTCCGTTCTTATCCTTGCCGACATACACCATCGTATGAGGCTTATGAGCAAACCCGCAAATGTCGCCAGGTTTTAATTTTGCCTGTTTCCATTTCTTCCGAGGATAGGCAATCTTCGCCTTTTTCTTGATAATGTTTTTCCCTGTTCCGTGAATCTTCGTATCAAGCCAAATGTACTTTCCCTTCGGAAGCACACCAATTTCCTGTAAACCGAAAGAGATAAAGGTCGCACAATTCGTTCTCTTGCCCTTTAACGCACTGGACAAGCTCTTACACGGGTGATTTGCGTTATACTTCACACCAGCTTTAATTAACTTATGTGCGATCACCTTAAGTTCTTTCAGCAGCTTATCCGCCTTTGTGCTTTTCGGAACGGATACGAGGCGGACATATTTATGTCCTTTGCTGTCCTTCCAAATCGTCCAACCCTTAAGCGCCGGAACATAGATGTAGTAACCTTTAATTTTCGTTGCATGAACCTTTGTTCCAACCGAAAGAGTCTTTTTCAGCTTCGACTTGTAAGAAGGCTTGACCCTCAGGGGGTCAGCCTTGATAACAACATAAGTTCTGTTAATCTTCCTACTTTTTGCCACGATACACCGCCTTTCCATTGCTGTTAAAAACGGAATAGCCGTTTTTATCGGCACACTTCTTTGCGTTGGCAAGACTTGTGAAAGCTCCCTTCTGAGACTTTACATCTTTCCACGATTTGCGGACACGGTATGTCTCTTTCGGCTTTGGCTTTGAATCTCCCTTAAACGCAACTCCAAGATATGCACAGATACCTTTCGCGATTGCTTTACCGTATGCATCAGGCTTGCCTTTAAGTGTAGCCAAGTCTGCCTTTATACTTCCTGTTTCGAGGATACAAGCGGGCATATCCGTTCCATTCAGCTCCCAAAGGTTAGTTCGCTTCTGGACGCCTCTGCTCTTCATCTTTAAGTCTTTCTTGATATACTTTTTAAGGCACTTGCCGATTTTCTTTCCGCTTGCGGATACGTAGAGCGGCATTACACCCTTCGGCGCTCCGCTATAGTCGCAGTGAATCGACACATAGAGCTTGCACCCTACGTTATTCGCCCAGCGCACATCTTCAATCATGTTCTTGTTGTTTCCATGGTCGGCATCCGAAATCACGGATACACCCGATTTCCGCAGATACTTAACAGCGGCCTTTGTGATTTTCAGCATGAGCGCCGCCTCCGTGTATTGTTTCCTACCGGACTTGTACACGCAACCGGGGTCCCAGCTTCCGTCTAAGCTCACGCCATGCCCACAATGTACCGCAATCGTCTTACTCATCATCTTCACCTTCTTCTTCGTCTGCTTCGTCCTCTTCTTCTGCCAGTTCGAAATCCTGTACTTCATCGTCGGTCATTTCAATATTCGGTCGCACATTGAGTCCCAGTGCCTGCTGAAAAGACTGATTCAGACCAACGGAAGCAAGGCCCGAAACAGCACCGAATACAACACCGTCAAAAGTAATTCCTGTGGTAGCAATTCCGCAAACGATACCGATGATGAACAGTGCGGTTGGAATCCACTTGTTATCCATCGGAAGCCAACGCTTCATTACAAAACCTACGCACAAGCAGAAGGCCACAATCTGTGGTACGAAATACTGAGTAATAGTTGTCATGTCCATTTCTTCCTCCAAATCCGCTCCATGGGAGCTTTTGTTTATATGAGTGATAATTTATACCTTGGGTGAATTAAAAGCCGTCAGAACGCAAATATGAGCCGTATAAGGCTATATCAGCGTCCTATCAGATAGTCTGTTAGCTCCGCTTTCGCCTGTTTCATCGCTTCAACGTCGTTTCCATCTATTCCATGAGCGAGAAGTGCCAACAAGGCACGCTGCGTAATTGCGTTCCCCTCTTCTAACTGATTCAGTCTTTCATAATCCGCTACTGCTTTTTTCTCAAGCTTTCCAAGTCGTTCATCTTGTGTCTTATTTGGCTTCTGCATTCTATTGATACACTCCGCTATTACTTTTACTGCGGCTGAAATAGCTACTATTGCTCCCGCCAACCACAAAATATCGCTTACCGTAAACATGATAGGGTGATTCATTACGCCCTCCGTTCCCAGATATGCACGCCGTAATAGCCAGGATGGTATGCGGTATTCGCAAAGCTACCTGTTCCTGTATCGGTAATACTAGCGCTACCTGTTGTTTTACAATCTCTCTGCTCTCCGGAAGGGCTGCTACTTGTAGCTGTGCGAATCATTGGAACCTTGTATTTTGCCGAATGGTCGGTAAACTTGCCCCCGAAAGTTTCAAACTGCCACGTTTTCTGAGTCGCAATTGCGTAATATCCTTTGCTCGACACATTGTGAGTGTGCCTCATTCCATGCACGTGCGGTGGAAGATTCGATGATGTAATAACGTGGTCTGTAGAACCACCTGTAGAACCGCCCCCGCTCATAACCGCTTTGAGATAAACATCATCGGTAACGTGGTGCCATGTTCCACCGAAAACCGCTTCCGGATTGAAGTTATCATCACTTGTCATGTATACAGAGCCGACCGGGTAAACCTTCTCGTACAGCTGGTCTTTGATGGCACCCATGATGGAGTCAACATCAAGACTCAGCTTTGTACCGCCCGTAGAGTCTGCATTACAGTTTACGTACACGCCGCCTTTAAGGTACAAATTACCGTCCCAATCGAGGGCGTAGGCGTTGGAACGTACAGTTTCGAGTCCTTCTGAGTTTCCGTTACCCACAATGTCCGCAAACTTATTGTCATTATCTGCGACATTGAATCTACCTTGTACGTGCTGGTTTCTGCCGTTGGCAATTGTCGCCGTACCTTCCGCATGAGAACACATGCCCGCCGCCTTTGTGTTTATTCCCTCGGCATGGGATGCGGCACCACTCGCTGTTGTTCCACGAGCGCCCTCTGCGTGAGAGCTCTCGCCACTTGCTATCGGGCCAGTTCCCTCTGCATGGGATCTATCCCCTGAAGCTGTAGTGCCCCGCCCTTCTGCATGAGAATCTTGCCCTGTTGCTTTGGTGTCTCTTCCTCCAATGTCCGTTGCCGTGAGAACTATATCCGTATCGAGTGCCTTCTCATTCACCTTCCGTGTAATCGGAACGTACTTCGAGAAGTCGATAACAGCAAGTTTCACCCACTTGTCGTTCGCATAAATGTAGGAAGTGTACGCTGTCCCGGCTTCATTCATGACAAGGTACAGAATTCCTGGATCGCCAACTTCGGGGAGTTCATCAACAATCTTGTTGCCGACAATGTTCACCTGTAGATTGTTTAAATAATTATTGATTTCCTGTAGAGCCTTTGCCCATTTATCCGCAAGGTCTTTTTCTAAAGACCCTTCGAGGGCGGTAACTCGTCCGTTAAGGTACTTGTAGCCAACGTCACTTGAAACAACATATGTTTCCTCGCTGTCTCGTACCTCCATTCTTACATCAGACATATTTCGTCCTCCTTCGTTCTTGGTGGAGTTTCTCTAAGACTTCCACCGACTGGTATCTGAACAACCTTTGCGCTGCATTTGTTGCCGTTCTCATCGCCCCATTTAAGCTGAACCTGAACTCCTCCTACTTGGAATCTCATTGTTTCTTCTGCCGTTAGGTGGCATTTTACATTTGCACCGATTGTTTTTATTCCTGATATTGGATTGTCGGGGTCGGAATCATCAAAGAATTCTTCGCTAATGTCTTTGATTTCAAGCTCTTTATTGTATTTTGTAATGCTTACTTCATTCTGCTGAAAGGTCACAAGAACGACTTTTTCTTCGCTCAAGGCGTTCCTGAACCTGTCTCCGTAAACATCTATTGATACCGTGAAGGTATCACCTCTTACTATTGACATATTCACCTCCTACGCCGTTCTCTTCCACACATACACGGCTAAGTACGGTGGCATATTCTTTCCCGCTCCATCACTTCCTGTCCAGTCCGTACTACCAGCATATCTGAGTCCCGAGGCATCCGCACTTGAAGCATTCTTCTTTCCAACAATCGCATACCGTGCACTGCTTGCTGTTGACGTTCCTACACGTACTCTTTCAACCGTGCCGTTCATATAAGCGTTAAATCCATCACCAGTAGCCGGTTGATGAAGGTGCTTCACCACTACTGCGTCAGCAGAACCACCAGTGCTACCGGGACCGTATGAGTTACCGGAAGCAAGAAGGAACGTGTCTTGAATCCGCTCCCACGACCCACCAAACAAGGTTGATGGGTCTGTGGAATTCACGCTCATATAGATTGAGCCTACGGGATAGCATTCTTTCCAAATCCCACCCTTCATAAGCTCAAATACCTTTTTTAGACCAATGTCGTCTAGTTTCATAGGCTATCTCCTAACCGAATACCTGTGTAAAGATACTCTCAATCGTTGTGTTCGAAATTGGCGAATCTGCTGTTCCTACGGCTGGCAAGCTCGCTCTCGTCACTTTGATTACACCGTTCGTCTGCGATACAGACGATACATATTTTCCCTCTTCGGCGACATCACCTACACCGAGTCTTCCAATTGCTGTAGAAACCATGGCTTGTACACCGTCAACCGACGCATAAGTTGAATCGTTTGTGAGCTGTGAAACCTTTGTCGGAATCTCCGTTTTCTTTGCGTATGGTGTGAGGTCAATATCGGTTGTGCCGATTTTCTCATATCGCGCCGCTGTACTGCCGTCTGCCGGAAGGAAAATGTATTCGTCATAGCTGTTCTGATTCGTGCTACCGCTATGTGCTATGAGGTAGATAACACCCTTCTTTCCGTCCGATACTGCCGGAAGGGAATCAACAATCTTGTATTCAAACGATGTGATTTTCCCTACTGCGCCCACAATACTTTGGCTAAGCTGTTCCGAAGTTACAACATCGCCTTGCGACTGTGCGGCTTCAAGATTTATCGTAAACATCGTTGCGAATTGAGTTTTTTTAGCCTTAACTAAGCCATTTTCTTGCGATAATTCCGAAACAAAGTATTGTCCTTCATCTATCGTTGACGGAATATCTTTATCAGCCAAATCAAGCGTATTCAGCTTGTTTGTAATCTTTGTATTAACATCATATTCCGTCTGGTAATACGAATCATTTGTGAGCTGTGATGTCTTCGTTGGAATCGCCGTAATTTCTGCCTTCTTTGCCAAGAGAGACTTAATCTTTGTGAGAATTTGTGTTACACCGGCATTGTCTAAATAAGTTGCCATAACTACCCCCATTAATCGTTAAATAGATTGTTCAATAGAGACGTTATTTCATCTTCGGGTATTGGAGAAGAACCGTCTCCTTGAACTATAGTTGTATTGTTCGTGTAGAAATTCTTAATTTCTTTAACTGTCGTTTCCTTGGCGTCCGTGTTAGATACTTCATCTAACGCTCTTTGAACAGACTCCTTTAGTGATTGAAGTCGCTTCTCTCCGTCTATGTTCGGGTTGTGGTCATAATCAATTATCACTGCTTAACCACTCTTGGAGAACCCTGTCTGTATTTCCGTGTGAAAGAATCAATTCGACAACGACCGACACCAGTTAGCCGTACATAGAACCTCGAACATCTTCTCGGAACAATCGGCACATGCACCGAAAGTTCATTCTCTGCGGAAATCTCCTTTATGGTCTCCCATTTACAGTCACTGAGCTTTAGCGAATTCATAGCAATCTCTATCTTGAGTGTTGCTGTTTCGGGTAGCTGAACTCTCATCTGTAGCTTGGAATATATCTTCTGATTCTCGATGTATTCATCGAATGGTCCGAAAGTGGCACTCCACGGAATAGGTTCATCGTTCTTCACTGGTGCTATGTCAAAATCTTCTGCATCCAATACGAGAACATTTTTCTGTGCGTTATCCACCATCAAAAGCTTGTTCTTGTAGTTTCGGAAGCAGTGCACACCCACCGTGTCCTCGATATGCCAAAGTCCCGTGCCAGTATCGCAAACGAGAACCTTGTAGCCGCCGCCCTTCATGTGGATTGACGCATAGTATTTCTTATGGCGCGATCCCGACACAACATTGTCGTACTTCCAGTCGCCGAACTTTTCACTAATGCTGTATGGGTTTCCACCCTCATAGCACATAATCCCCACTGGCGACTTGTAGAAAATCATGTTGTTCACCGTCGCTATAGATTCACTTGAACCTTCTTCCACTCCGAAACCCTCGATAATCGAAGTTTGGAAAGATGAAGGTGCTGAACCGTAAACTCTGTGAATGAAGTTCTCTTTAAAGAACAGAAGGTGAGACGAGTACACCGCACAACCGGTCCAATTACCGTTCGTTCCTTGCTGTGCATAGTAGGAATCCATGCTTGTGTTCTGATAGTAATCCCATGACATAGGGTCTCCCAGTTTGCTGGCATAAATCGTATTATCCTTGTTGCTCACTCCCCATAGTCGGTTGTTCCACTCCATGAAGAAGTCAAGCTCGGGAACGACACGCTCAACCTTTAAATGGCCCGCAAAGAATCCTGTGTACTTGCTGTTCATTAACGTGCTTGCCGCACATGGACTAATGTATGCAGTAACCGAGGAAAACTCGTCTTTACTGAATTTGATGAAGATTCCCTCATACGTTCCCTTTGTACCGAGCGCAACCGAATTGTCGAAAGGGTCTCCCGTTTCGCCGTCATATGCCGTGTAATTGAACGTAGGAATAGGAATATCCCCAATCTTCAATACGTCAAGCACGGTAATAGGAATTTGCGGTGCTGTGAAGTTCCCTTCATCGTCTGCAAGCACACCTTCATTTCCCTCCGCAACCTTCACGGTTTTGTTGTTCAGTCCGACAAAATCCCCCGACAATCTGACAACATCGCCTATTCGAATCATACTTTTAAGCTCCGAGAACTTGCCGTTAAAGGTTTGCCCCGCAGCATATTTTTGTCCTCTTGCCGAAACCATCAGATATAGGTGTTCCTGGTCTTGTGGGTCAATTAATACACGTCCTATCCAATCTGCGCTGTAGTCGTGAATCATGTAGTCTTCTGCCGGGTTCTCGATTCCATCAAGGTAATCTTCACTTACATTCTGATGGAAATACCCCATTGAACCGAAATCCTTAGTTCCTACGTTGAACCACTGCTTCGATGGGAAGAAACAAATGTAATTGTTCACCGCTACCATCTTCTCTTTTCCCGAAAGCGATATGTCGTACATCGTTCCATCGTACCAAAACCGCCATACTCCATCAGAGTCCGCACCAACGACCGCTAGCTTTGTTCTTGAATCTGTAGGGTCTCTACGCTCCATGAGGTCTTGAACCTTTGTACAATCAAGCGGAATCTCTGTAAACAAACCGCGTGCTTTTCTCTGAGTCAATGTTGGGTATAAGTCGCATGACATGTTCAGCATATCTGCCATTTCCCCCGACTCTACGGAAGCTTTTCTATTCAGTCCCTTAAACTCTATAACACGCTCTTCAAGCGGTGACGGCTTATTCTGTAATGCTTGTAGTGGCATTGCCTACACCCCCTTTAAAACACGTTTATAAAGCGTTTAGGGCTTCTTTTGTGATATGCCCTAGTTCTGACTGACCAATCCGCAAAATCCCTGAAATCGGCGATATGCTGTGCTTGGTCGTTCTCGTAATTCTCGTACTCTTCAAGGACGTAATCTATCCTTGCTTTAAGATATGATATATAGAGCTTGTCATATGGCGGTTTAACCAAAAGGTCTTTATCCATGTCCAGCTTCAAGTCGTAGCTTGTAACCGGCACAATCTCCATTTGGTCTTGCACCTCTGCTTCAATCTCGTTGATATATCCCAAGAGCATTTCATCACTGAAAGAATTCGGCTTCTCCGTCTTAATTAAATTCAGAAGGTCTTTTACTTTCATTTCTGCTCCTTTACAAAAAGGGGAAACAGAAGTTTCTGCTTCCCCCATCGCGTTTACACTTCACCGTAGTTTTTTGATGTCATTTCTTTCTGTTTCTGCATTGCTACCATCATCTGCTTGTCGGAATTCCTAAGAACTTCTGCCACGCACAATGGCACCTCTACAGGCTCTCCGCGCTTAATCTGATAGTCCTTCATGTTGACACCGACGTACACGCTGTCACCCATGCCCTCGATAACAGGAAGCTGAATTACTACGGTTTTTGGTTTTGCTTCTGCTTTATCAGAAGTTTTTTCTGCTACAGCAGATTCTACCTCTGCTTTTGCAGCTTCTTTTTTTGCTCTTGCCATATTAACTCCTTCGTTAATGCTTGGCTTTAGTTGGACACGTCCTCTGCCCCGGTGCAGGTGTGCTCGATTCTTACCATTCTGAAATCGTCAAGAATCGTTGCTGTCTTGTTCAGCTTCCAACCCATTGTTGCTCTCTGATTCAGTGGGTCCGCAGTTCCGCCCGAGCCAAGCTGTTTAGTAATAGTTTCGATTCCACCACCGTTAATGGAAGTGATACCGTATGCATCCGCACCGAGTACGAGGGTAGCATATACAGGTACGGTTGCTCCTGCATCTTCCTTGCTCCAAATCTTCGCCTCGGTAGACTCTACAAAGCGCACTCCGTACATGTGACCGATTTCTCCGTTGAAAATCTTCTCGGAAGTTGTGTACTTCTGAGCCTCAATCCATTCAGGGTCATTCATCAGGTCATATGCGGTATCGGTGTGAACGATTGCCACGTAGCTGTCACCAATCTTCGGTGCGTTATGTCTCTTCAGCCAACGAACCGCTTTCTTAATGTCCGCAATTTTCAGGGTGTCTGTTGCCTTAAGCCCCGTTCTCAGTGTAGCTTCACCAGCGAAAAGCGCTTTGGTTCCAGCACAGAGAATATCTCTTGTAATGGTATCGGAAGTTCTGCCCGCCTGGGAACCGAGAAGCTTCAGTGTTTCCGCAGTCACCTGGTCAAATGCAGTAAGGTTCAGCAAGTCGGATGTGGTTACGTATCCGCCGTACTGCTTAATTTCTGCCTCCAACTTGGTTACGTTCAGGCTCTGACCATCAGGGGTTACACCCTCGGTGAGCGGCTTCTTATCCATCTTCGGAAGACTAGAGAACTTTCTGAACTCAATCTTCTTTCCGTTTCCTCCCGGAATAGGTCTCTTCTGACCGAACTGATCGTGTACCAGTTCAGGTTCTGCCGCACGAATCAGAACCTTGTCATAGAAGGTTTTCATTTCAGGGGACAGGTCGTTAGTAGGTTTGGTGGCCGCAGTGGTAACGTTGGTGTTCAAATCGAACAGGTTAAAAACGTACTTAAACATATTCTTTTGCTCCTTCTGTATTCTTGTATATCTCGATACAGACAAGAGAGCTTTAGAACGAGAATGTTTTACCACTCTCTACTTCCTTCAGAATCTTGTCCATATCATCATTCGTGAACTCTGAAGGATTTACCTTTCTTGCTACTGCCGGTTGGTGCTTTAGACCATTTTCAGCAGGTCGTGATTGTCTCTGTTGAATCTGATTCACTACATCCTGTTTTGCACTTCTTGTAGACTCTTCTGTGAGTCCTTTCAGAATGTCTTGTGTGTGTGTCGCTACAAAGGCATCGATAACAGAAATGCCGTTCTCGATTAAGTCCGTAAACTTCGGGTTGTAGCTCATTTCTTGCTCAAGGTCAAAGTTTGGGAATGATTCTCTAAGCTCGTCAGCCTCCGCATTCCATGCGGTCATTTGTTCCGCTTTCTTTGCCTCCGCCTTGTACTCGGACAAAGCACGCTGGTTCTTTTCCAGCTCTTCTTGTAGCCGCAGATTCTCTCTGTATTGGTCGGGAGTGATACCCTTCTCACGGGCGGCGTCCTCAATCCAATCATCATCACTGTTAATGGCTTCGGTTAATCCCTCGATATCGCCCCTTTCGAGTCCGTAATGTCTCATAATCGGCGCTAATGCGTCCTCGTAGCTGTCAACTCTCTCCTGTGCACTGGATTGATTCTTGAATCTGTTGTTGATAGCGTCCGATACCGCTTTACCGTAAAGCTCATGGAATCTGCCGTTCTTTCCGACAAGCTCCGCAAACTCTTCTTCGGGGCTAATTTCTTCCTGACTTCCAGACTCAGACGCGCTGTTATCCGATTCCTCCGTGTCTAATCCGTATGCAACTTCCGGTGACTCCGTAGTATCGTTGTTATCAGTCCGCTCCTCACCGCCAAGTGAAGCGAGGAATTTGTCTGCTTCTGCTCCCAGTCCGCTCTGACTTCCTGATGAAGCGTTGCCTTCTCCACCTTCTCCGTCAAAAAGAGACCAGTTAAATTTGAATTTTGCCATACTTTATTTCCTTTCTGTCTTTTATAGAGCGACGAACTCTTAATTTCTGACAATGCTATTTTATATAACACTCTTTCATATCTCTCCCCCACGAAAAAAGCCCCAGTCCGTTAAGACTGAGGCTTTCCCCGATGAATTTAAGGTTATGTTGGAATTATGAAAAAATCAGGTTCGCAAGTTAATGTGAGAATCTATCTGTATAGAATTAACTTACAGCTCTATTATAACATTTGGATTATCCCTTGTCTCAGGAATTAAAGTCGTCTACCCCGATTAATTTTACACCGTTGTATTGACTTCTCAATTCTACAAAGGTCGCCCACACTGCATGGAATACCGCTAAAACGCTCTCAGTGTACTTGTGAGCCACGATAATGACGTGTCCGGGTTCGTATACCTTCGGTACAATTCCATGCGGTAAAACGGCGCTCACGAGCACGTTGCATAGAGTTGAGTACATGATGCACTCGTCATGGGTGTTCGCATGATTCACGCATTCAAAGAAAATATCATTTTCCGATACTGTCATTTTTACGGTCGTCATGCTACTTCACCTCCGAGGCGCTACGAGCTGCTTCTCTCGCTCTGTCCAGTCTGTCGGTGTTCGTTGTCTTCTTCGCCGCTCTATCTTCTGCCGACCCTTCCTCAGATACCCCTGGAGCGCCATTATTTGCGTTCTGAGCCATCATAACTTGATTCGGGTCTACTAGTCCCATCTGTACAGCCGCTTCCGGTGAGAGCTGAATAATAAGCTGTTGCATTTGCTGGAACTGCTGCATAAATGTATCATTCTGCTGAATCTGCTGCTTAATCTTCTCCTTGCCCTCGAATTCCATCATGTCGAGACAAACCAGTGCGGACGTTGCGTTATCAGGTGCAAACAGTCCCATCTGATAAAGCTCTTTCGCCGTCTCGTTCTGTGAAGCTCTTGAAAATGGACTCTGCTTTTCTGCCGATACTTCCAAGTCAAAAATGCTTTTCTTGTGACGTGTTCCTTCGGGTGTTGTAATGTCCTGAGGTGCAATGTTCACGTTGGAATAGTCCATGTATTCATAACGGCCCGATCCATCATCAATACGGAATGTTCTCGGTTCGGTGTAGAACTGCCGAATCAGTTCAATTTCGAGATAGTACTCTTCTCTCGAACCTCGGTACATCGCTTTGTTAATGTCTCTCGATAATTTGCTTCCAGCTTCCTGAAGCGCTGCTATTGCACTCGCCGCCGTTACACCGGAAGCGGTAGAACCCTGTGAGAAGTCTCTGTTTCCGGAAACCTCTTTCAGCTCGTCTATTTTCGCTTCCAAGTGAGTTTCAACGATTGCCGGGAGCGTGTCAACGTCCATCTGCTGTACTGCCGACCCAAGGTCACCTGAACCGACTTCTACAATCTCTTCATTCCAATCCGCAAAGGCGTCCTTGTCAATGTCCGCGGCCTTCTTTACCCACCAACGCGGTTTAGCTTTCATCATGGTATTTTTCATGATTGCCTGGTCTAACTTGTCAATGTCCCTCTGAGGGTATTTCATAATGTCGAGATAACCGAAGCCACACGGGCTATCCTTGACCGGGAAGCACTTACGGAATACATACGGGTATTTTCCATGCTTATAAAAGCCGTCCTGGTACTCCGGGTTGTCCTCGGAACAGAAAACGCACTGGTCTCCGATGATAATAGCCATGTGCAGAATCTCACGAGGTACAAGGTGTTGCGCTACCGTCTGAGGGTCAATGTTAATGAGAACTGGTCTCATTTCCAACTTCTTGTAGTAGCAATTGATAATTTCAATGTCGTTCTGATGGTTAATATTATCATCGTGAATATACTCGGTGATGAACCCTTGCTTTCCTCCGCCGATTTTGTCCGCTATGTCGGGGTACTGTAGTTTCACGTCGTTCACATCAGCCACGGAAACATCAAAGAAGTATTTTGACTGCTGAATGTCTTCTATTCCCGGTTGCCAAAATACGTTATGAATATCCACATTGGTTTTCTTAATGTCGCCCATTCCGTCATGTGCCATCGGGTCCCACAATACCGACGTGATAGCTGTTCCATCAATCAGAAAGTCATAACCAGCAGTGTTATAAACCTGTTCCGCGTCCGTGTGTTCCTCGATTGCCGGGAGAATCTTTGAAAGAATCTGAGCCTCTTCCTCGTCGTCTGCTTCACGTGCTAACACGTTAGCTTTCGGGAATGAGTCCATGAAGTCGGCGTGTTTGTTCAGGATAGAGTTCACCGCCCACGCTGAGCCGACCTCTACCTTTGCTTTGCCCGCTTCCGTCTTGCCCTGAATGACGTTCCAATGTCTGAGCCGCCACCATTCCTGATTCTCCGTTGCTTTCATGTCGACGGTTGTTTTTCCGTCCTTGTACTCGTGCAGAATCTGAAGCACTTCCGACACTTTATCAGGTGTGAAGTGCGGTTCAGTCGGTGCGCTCTGCTGTGGCTGTTCCGTCTGTTCCTTCGGTTTATACCGTTCCGGGCGATACTCTCCGTTCTGCTGTTCCCTCTGCTCGTTCGGCTGTCTCTGTTCGGTCTGCTGTTCTCTGTTGGTCTGTTCCTTCTGCTGTCTATTCGGTTCGGTCTGCTGTCTGTTCGGTGTCTGCTCCGCTTTAGGTGCGTTCTGCTCCGCTTTGCGGTCATTCTGTGCGGTCTGCTGGTTCTTCTGCTCCTTCTGTCCGAACTGATTGTTTTTCTTGTTGGTCTCTGCTTTCCGCAGCTCTTTGTTTTTCTTCATGCTCTATACCTCGTAAAACGTTAATATATCGTCTGTGGTCTGTCCCTCTACCTTGTCTCTGACCATGTTCAGAGGGTCGTCAATGTTATTCGGATCAATAATTTTCTTGTGGTGCATTTCTCGCGGTGCTATCGGTCGAGCCATGCACACATAGCGCCACTCGTCGTAGTTATGGTCTTCCAGCGATGTGTCAATGTCCTCAACCCGTGTTTCGTCGTACATCAGCGCCGGAATGCACCGGATGAAATGTTTACATGTATTAAAGACGTAAAACATCGGTCGCCCGTCGTCGTCAAAGGCTAATCGGTAATGGCACTGCATTTTGCCCGGAATTCTCTGATGGTCGCCCCGGTCAAAATACACTCTGTGCTTTTCCATCGTCTCCGCTATGCTTTCCCCGCCGTCCTCTGCGAATATTGCGGGGTCGGCAATGCCGAACACGTGCCGCCCTTTCATGTATGGGTGTTCCTCTTCCATACGCCTAATCTCTTCGGCTACATGGTCAACAGTCCATTGAACGCCCTCATTAGGTTCACCCGTACAGCCGTACAGTTCAGCGAATCGGTACATTCTGCCTGACGGTGCCACGGCATACCATCCAACCGAGAACGGTTTAGAGTATCCCCAGTCAAACCCGCGGTATATGTTCCAACCTATCGGAATCGGGAACGGTTCAATGACGTGTGTATAGCGTTTGTCGGCGTAATGCTCCGGTGCGTCCGTGAATTCTGTGAACACCTGACCGGCGAACACGTCCCAACGCCCATACCTCCACGCCTCCCGCAAAGCCTTTGGAAGCGCTTCAAGCTGTGCTAGGTAGTCCGGCTGTGATTCCATAAGCGCTTTATTATCATCCACTAAGGCTTGAATGAATGCATACTCGTTGGGGTTTTCGCTCGGCTTATATTGCTTATCAATGAAAAGCCGCTTGATATACTGGTGCCCCTGTCCTCCAGGGTTGCACGTGTAGTATACGCGCTTCGGGAAGTCGTTGACACCTCGGAGGGTTGCGGTTATTGTCCTCATTTGGTACTCAGATAGCTGAGTAGCCTCGTCCAAAAAGATAACGTCATACTCCAAACCCTGTAATTTGTCTAAGTCCGCGTCACGTGCGCAATACATAAACTCAATCATTGACCCATTGGAGAATGTAAGTAATTTTTCTGTGCTATTATAGGCGGCAAAGTCCCTCGTCATGGCTCGCAGTGTCCTAATGTGGTTGCCCTCTAATTCCTTGTACGTGCGGCGTACTATGAGCAAATGAATTCCGGGGAAGCGTTGAGCAAGCAAGATTGCTTTGACCCGCACCGCCCACGACTTACCACCGCCACGGGCGCCGCCATATCCGATATATTTTCGGTGGCAACGTAGGAACATATCTTGCTTGGGCGATGGCGTGCCAAGTTGCACCGTTTGCAGTCGGCGGCTATTCGCTGTATTCATCGCAGTAACCCCCAACAACGATTTGAACGCCATTCACGCCCTCCGCGTCACGTTCCTCCCTCTTGCGCGTCAGCTCCAGCCGCTCTTTCTCGATTTGTAGCCGCTCACGTTCCAAGGCTAGGCGTTCCGTTTCAATCTGCTTTCGGTGCCGCTCCTGTGCCGTCTCTAAGCCGTGAAGCGAACGTTTCAGCGCTTCCAACGTCTTGACGCTATCCGTCAGGTCTCGCAGTGCGCGTGTGTCCACCTTGTCGCTTGTGATGTCCTTGTAGGCTGTTTCGGTGGTGCCGTCCTTGTGTCTGCTGGTCGTCTGTACTAGGTAGCGGTGTAACTGTTCTCCGTCCTCTAGCGCTTTCCGCGTCTCATGCTCCAACGCGTCCACTACCCCAGCAAGGCCCACCAATTCGGAAGCGACGCGGTAGGCGGTGCAGTTCTTCGCCGTCTCTACCGCCTTATCTGTCACCGCCCCACGAAAGGCGGCGCGCTGGTCGTTCCACCGTTCCCGGTATAGATGATTCCCTAACGTCCTATAGTTTACGGAATGCCGCCGGGCGCATTCCTTCGGCGTGTCGTTGCCGGTTATGTAGTCATTCCGGATGGCGCCCCAGTCCGGAAAGCTTTTTTTCTTCTTTTCCGATTTTTCAGGAATTTTCTTTTTTTCCATTTTTCCCCCTTTCCGGTTTTTGTCGTTGTTACGATTCTACACACGCGCGCGGTGCCAGTTCGCCCACATTCAAACGCGGGCGCAACGTAACAGACACGCGCGAACAAATGTTTTTCATTCAAAATTGTATACAATCCAAATTCAGAAAGAGAACACCAGTTTTTTAAAAAAGTTAATAGAAAATTCATAAAAACTATTGACACGGTAATACATTCGTGATATTATATAGTTGTCAAAGGGAAGAGGCCCCAAGACAACAAGTAACTATTAATTAACTAAAGAAAAGTGAGGTAAACACAATGAGAAATCACACAATCAACACAACAAACGAGAGAACCGCAACCATCCGCAACCTGTACAATGGAGACGAGTTCACAACTGCGTTCCCGCATTCTGAATTCGAGCTCGACAACATCCAGGACCGCGCCACCACTCACGGACTGCACGACTACATGATAGTTGACTTAGAAGGCTTCTATGGTCTCGTAGATTCCGAATGGTGCGGGGTCTACGGGCTCAACGACATTGCGGAACGCCTGGAGCGCCTGGAAGACGAGGACGCGGACAAGCTGGAAGCCATGGCGGAATACTGCGACAACCTGGACGACATCGAAAGCGCTTGGAATGACTCTTTCTTCATTCCTGATACCACCCTTTCGGACTATGCGAAAGAGCTGTGCTATGACTGCGGATACATGTCTTCAGAGCTCCCGGGATGGATTAGCTACCATATCGACTGGGAAGGCGTAGGGCGCGAGCTGTCGTTCGATGGCTACAGCGAAATCAATGACGGCGTGCTGTACGTAGCGCACTAGTAGTCGAATAGGGGGCGCAAGCCCCCGCCCGTAATGCGGCCGAAAGCCTGTTGCAAGCCAGGAGAAACGCAGAGCACGGAAAAGTGAAATCGTATCAAATGAAGGGAGAACCAAAATGAACATTACCTCGATGAACACTACTTGACCGTGGAAGAGCTCGCCGAGGAAGTCAAAAGGGCTTCATATCGCGCGCTGAAGCTTGTAAGCACTGAAGACGGCGAAGTGTGGGCGGAGTGTTGGGGCGCTCCGGTATCCGTTAACTTCAAGGTGTACGGAATTCCAAAGCATAGACAGCGTGAAAGCTTCTACCCATCCGAACGCCAGGACTTCAGCACCGCCGATAATGTGCGCGTCCTGGATATATTCAACAGCGACAGAACCGGAACAAATGAATATAACATCCTCCGCATCACCCGCGAGACGCGAGAGGAGTGTTTCGAAGAGTTCGAGGCGCAGTTGTCCGATGGACTCTTCGAAAATTCAAACTGGGGCGGGTACGAGGTTATTGATGATAACGAGCTTATTAACATCGTAGGCGAAGAAATCGGCGCTCTGTTTCATGTGTGGATTTGGAACACCGATCACGAAATGTGGGATGATTCCATTGAGGATATCAGCTACTTTTGGGCGGAAACTGAGGACAACGCTATTCAGTACGCTAGAGAGTACATGACCGATTTTGTCTATAACTATGGCGACTATGACGAGGAAAAGCGGGCAGAACAGATGGAATACTGGAGCAACCCGAACCATTACAAGGCTGAACTTGATGAAGACTAGTTGAAGGGAGAACCAAATGAAAGAGAAGAAAACAGACTTAATCACTATGAAGGTAACACCTTCTTTCAAGGCTAAGGCGAAAGCTCTAGCCGAGGAGGAGGGCAGAAGCCTTTCAAACTATATTGAATGGCTTATAAACAACGACATGAAGAGAAGAGAACAGGAAGAGAAGGAATAACAGACAACACCCTCCCCTTGCGGGAGAGTTATTTTATTGCATAAAAAAAGCGGGTCCACCGTTTCCAGCAGACCCAAAACAAGCAACTATTATCAAACAAAAAAAGTTTGGTAACATCACGAATTATAGCACAGTTTCCGAGACTTTGGAAGCGTGTTATGGTATAATATTAATGTGAATTGTTAATCATTTTCATTCTTTTCATTTTTGTAATACTCCTGTTGTTCATAGAAGTACGATTGCGGAACTCCTGAAGCATAATAAGCTTTGGGAGTTTTCGTTTTTTGCCTTTTGGGTTCCCATTGAAGGGAGAACCATTTTATTTTTCCATGTTTCGAGTTTTTCCGAGTTTTTCCGAGTTCTTTTCGAGTTTGTTCAGCCTACCATTGAGCTTTTTTAGCTCCCCCTTCATCGCCTTAACCTGATGGCCTAAATATATTTCCTTTTGTCTTGTCATGTCACTGTTTATCTGTTCCCAAACATGGGAAATGGTGATAGCGTATGGGCAACGCTCCCATGCACTATCACAATACTTGACCATATGGTTTTCCTTGTCTTCCTTGCAGATAAACCGCCTTGACGTGTCCTCACAATATAGAACCTTGTCTTTTTCGTGCCGATAGTAAGGGCACAAGGTGTAGTGACCATTATTAGGCAAGACTTTCCCTTTCCGCTTCACGCGTGATTTTGTAGTTGATCCAGTTGTCTAGTTCATCCTTACTCATGAATTGCTTCCGGATTTGCTCAAGCATAATATAAACGTCGGCTATCTCTTCTTGTACCGCCTCAATCCTTCCCTCTCCTGGTCCCTTGTTGTAGCACTTTAGAAGAGCTGCTTCGAGTTCTGAGAGTTCTTCACACGTCTTCACCATCTGATTTCTGAATCCGTGCTTCCTCAAGATTGAATTCAGCAGCTGTTTTTGTTTCTTCGTGAACATTAATTTCCCTTTCGATTCGGTTCATCAAATACAAAAAGAATAACCACTTTGCGCCTTTCCCCTTGTTCTTCACACATTCCCTTTTAAGAATCTTCCACATCTTTTCGAACTTATTCATTTACCTTCGATTCATTCTCTTTCACGAAATCTGTATATCTCTCAAACTTTGCGGCTGTGAGCCACTTAATAACACCGTTCTTTATGATTTTTGCGCTTCTCTGATATTCATCGGAACACTCACTCCACGCATCGAGAATCATATCGAAATACGCATCCAGCACTATTTCTGTGTGATTCATTCCTTCCATGAATACTTTTTGTTCGTCTGTTATTGGAGCTTCGGGATCCTCTTCATCTTCTTCATAGATAATGTCGAGCCCGTAGGCTTCCGCTGTTTCGTGCTCAATTCTGCACCCCCTAGCATCTTCCCAGCCATCGCAGAAATAGACAATATCGCACAGGCTCATATGCTCAAGTGATTTGGCGAGGTAACAAAGGGGGATGTTCACAACGCCCCTGTCCTTCATAGCTGATTCGCTATACCACTCATCTGTGAACAGTGTATTTACAACTTTGTAGCCCAATCTTTCGAGGTGTCTTATTGCTTTATTGCGGGTTTTTTCAATTTCTTCATCGGTCAAGCCGTTCATCGGCTGCGAGATCATCGCTTTTTTTCTAATTGTTACATCATGCATTTGTTAGTCCCTCCATTTCATACTCTAACTCTTGTGACAACCAATCTTCTACGCACGCAATGCACGTTTCGTCAAGAACCCACTCATCCCCTCTTTCCTCCCGGCATAACCCCTTGTTCTCATGCAGATATGGGCAGTTTATTTGTTCCAACAAGACATGTCTATATACAGCGTCGGGGGCAGTGCCCCGCAACGCTTCGATTAATCGGTCTCTATTTGTCATCGCCTTCATCCTCCACAAGTTCGCATAATCTCCAGTTCATGAAATCGTTCGGTCCATTTGCTGTTTTGCTCGTTTTGCCATTGTTCCATGTTGCATACTTTAGTGAGTTGTTTTCAAAGAACCCAGCAAAGTACCGTAATCTCCAATCGTCAGTTGCGAAATCTCGAACCCTTACAAGCGTGTCAACGGGGACTTTGGCCCAATCGACTTCTACCAGTTCACAATACTCCCATTGTTCTAAAAATCCGCCTGACGTTACGCTCGTATCCCCATTAGTCCATGTTAGGTATGGTGCAAGCTCTCCGTGCTCGTACGCTTTGAAGTGTCGCAGAAGCCATTTGGGGCTTTTGTCGTTCCTTACCCGTACAAGCGTATCGACCGGAACCTTGCTCCAGTCCACTTCGGCAACGTAGTCTGCAAACATCCAAGCTGTAAACATCTTTGCACATGTGTTGCACCCAATCTTCTTGCAGTCGTTATCTTTCAAGAAATATGGCAACACTTTGTCCCTCATAAAACAACACATTTTGTCGTCGTCTTTGATTACTTCCACGATTTCGTCCCAATATACGTCAAAGTTCTGCATTTCATTCCCCCTTCACAATAGTTATCTTTTTCCCGCAATATGGACAGTATTTTAGCTTATCTGTATTTTCTGGGATTCTCCAATAAGGATTATTGGCGTCATGGTATTTCGGACAAATTGTCCATGAATCGTATTTAATCCATTCACAGTTACGTTCCTTCCGATAGTCCTCTTCCAGCTCACACAGCATTTCCTCAACGTTGGCATATCCAAATAATTCACCTAAGCGGAATTGCAGTAAATCTTCATCCCGTTCATATTTCCCGGCAAGTTCTTCTTCATTTCGCTCCAAACGTTCTAATTCCGCTCTCACATCATCAATATTAACCCACATAAGCAATCCTCCCCATGAAAACCAGTACCAGCGTTAGCGCTCCCAAGCACGCAAAGCCGAATTCTAAAGCATTAACAAACTCAGTTAGAAAAGTCCCACTAAATCGCTTCTCCGGTTCGAACATTTTCTCGCCGTGTTGCATGAGATCTAACAGTGTTCGCCAGCTCACCTCGCTAACTATTCCATCCGCAATCATGACTTCCGCCGTATCTTTAAGCGCTTCCCACATCATTCTGTATTTCAACTTGTCGCCTCCTAACACTCATTTAACACTCGATATAACTTATTTCTTAACTAACTTATAACTTCCTGGCACGCTTCAAACGCTTATATTTCAAGGCTTTTCCGCATTTCCTTGACTAATTCCTTGACTTTCGTTGACTTAATACATCAATTAATACATCAATAGTCTTGTGTAATCTTGTGTAATTACTCAACATGCAACTATTTCAGATCGCCTACATCACGAACCATTTTCGTTACCTCACGAAAATGGTAATTACTCGACATGCAACTATCTATCCAGTGGGCAATCTTCCGGCTTGTATTCCGGCCACAACTCGCACTGCGACAAGCGGTCACCGAATTCGTCTGTCCACTGTTTCAAGTGTTTGCACATGTCACATCCACCCTGCTTGTACGGTTCAGGAAACTCCATCCACGCTTTCACTTTTTTTGTTTCATTGCTGTTCAGACCCCATGGGTCCACCCCTCGCACTTCCAATTCTCCTTCGTACTCTAAAATCCAACCAGCAGCGACATAGTTTTCACGGTGCCTTTCGTCAAATATCGTAAATAAGAGATTTTCTTGCTGTGGTATTCCGCTCAAATCTCCGTCAATAATCGAAGTCCATTTCATATCCATTTCCTAAACCTCCCTGATTCTAATTCCGTACTGATATAACATCAGTTTCCGCTTAACAATGTATTCCTTAGTTCTATAGCCTTTCACGTCCTCTACAACCGTCTTAATCCCCTCTTCATACGTGAAATCCGCTTTGTAGGAACATTCACGCTCAATCAACTTCCCGCTCTCGTCACGTTGGGACGGGATAAGCACGAACTTAACTTGTCTGCTCAGGTTCTTAATCACTCCAGCCTTTTCCAGCAGTACAAGTTCCTGATAACGGTTTGCTTCCTTCTTCGAGTCGAACTTCTGCCCGTCCACGACTGTTTTCTTGCTGTTGTATTTGCTCACTCTATCGCCCCCAACTCTTTACGGCTGTTATATTCGATATTATCCATCAGATTCAGCATAAAGTTCACAAGGTACGCTTCATCCTCGTCCACGCAAACACTCAATTCATCGAGGCAATTTCTGAGTTTGCCCCACATTCCTTTGTAGTCAATCATTCTGCACCGCCTTTCACTTCAATATCCACCATGTAGCCAAGTTCCCTAGCAATCTCCAAGAATTTAAACCATGATATATCTTCTCCATTTTCCCAGCGCGTAATGAAGCTTGTGCACGAATACACAGCTATAGCAAGCTCTCCCTTCGTTACACCCTCTGCTTTTCGCATGGTCTCAATCAGCTCTCCCAGCGTTCCTTCTGTTGCTTCCATGTGTCCCTCCTAGTCGTCACTTCTGCACATTCCGTCGATTCCATATGCACACGCCGCATACCCGGAAATGTCCACGTAATTGTCAAGATGGATTTCGTGAGAAGCAGCTCTCGCCACCTTAAGAAGAATCATCATCATTGCCACGTCCTTTGAATCAATCAAGACATCACACCCAGTCGCCTTAAGGTATGTTTCCCACAACGTAGCAATCGCTTGAAAGTTGTCCTCTGCATCGCCGTAGCATTCTTGCCTTGCTCCGTTCACAATCTCACATGCCGTCCGCAAGCACTCTTCCCTCTTCTCCATTTTCTCTTTTTCTTTCATTTTGACCTCCTCCTACTCGTTTTTTGTATTAAGGTATAATTTATCGACTCTACACTTTTGAGTCGTTCTACTGGCATTTAAAGCTGTTTTAAGGGTATCTCCGTTGCGAATGATTTCCCTTCATAACTTTTCCACAGCCATTCCTGACCATTCATAGCCATCGCTATTCTTTGATATTCTATGCCCTTGCTTCGTGTAGCTCCTCATAGCTCTTCAATTCCCCCGCAGAGCAACGCCACGCAACGCCATCACTATGATTTTCAATTCTATTCCAGCGCATTGCCTTCTACTCCATTCCTATGCCTTTCGTGTCATTACAAATCGTTTCAAAGCCATAGCGGCGCCATTCCCAGCATTTCCACCGCATATCCACGCTTTTCTTTTCCATTGCCTTACAAGTCGGGTCTTCACTTTGCCTTCGCCTTTCTCTTCTCAGCAACTCTCATGCCCTCTCAGAGCTTATCAATTCCATTTCTTCACTTCGCTGAACCGTTGCGGTTGAAGCCGTGCTACTGCACGACCTCTTCCCAAGTGAAAGCACCTTTTCCGGAATTCCGCCACTGACCGAAACCGTTCAGGATTCCATAGTCAAGCCACTCTTCCACAAGTGCTCTATCACCGTCCTGAAGCATCAGAATGTCAAATTCAAGCTTCGCTCCCGGCTGTAATGATTCGGAATCGGAAAGAGCTACTCTTTCACCCTGTGCGGTACTTGCTCTAAGTGGTCTCTGGCAATCTCCGATGAAGCCGTAATCGGTGAAAGGGATTGCTCTATTCTGTTTATTTTTCACGTCGGCGAAAACGAAAATTCTCAAGTCAATCTGCTTCTTGTATGCTTTCAGCTTCGAGCTATGTGTTCCCTTAAGCGTTCTAAGTGCCGAACACGCACTCTTGAAAAAGCCCTTAACCTGATAGTTCCATGCGATCGGCGTTCCGTCTTCAAGCTTCGGGAATACGGTTTTTCCCTTCTCCACGACTTCATCTACACCCAGCATTTCAACCTCTTCCTTTCGGGACATTGCGTCCGGTGCATTGGAAGCGATATACGTTTCATGAATCTTCGGGTCTCCGGAAGCTGTTCCCAATACCTCGTCTACGAATGTCAGTCTTACTCTCATTGTTTCCATTTTGTCCTCTTTGCCCGCCTTT